>ODAI010288100.1_pt1 | contig 31873 bp, 28 predicted proteins | sample 1539321 | NCBI WGS metagenome assembly ODAI01 (sample SAMN02144231, study PRJEB22623) | gut metagenome | biome: sheep rumen | host: Ovis aries | place: New Zealand
AGCTGATTTGTAATCAGCAGGTTGAGGGTTCGAGTCCCCCTATCGGCTTTCAGGGACCTTTAGCTCAGTTGGTTAGAGCAATCGGCTCATAACCGATCGGTCCAGGGTTCGAGTCCCTGAGGGTCCATTTATAAAAGTATGTATTTACTTTTATTATGGAATTTGATACAATCGTATAAGGTGTATGGCCCAGTGGCTCAGTTGGTTAGAGCGTCGCCCTGTCACGGCGAAGGTCGTCGGTTCGAGTCCGATCTGGGTCGCTTTTTTGGGGTCTTAGCTCAGCTGGGAGAGCATCTGCCTTACAAGCAGAGGGTCATAGGTTCGAGCCCTATAGGCCCCATTTTATTGTCTTAAAATTTCTATGAACTGAGCCATATTTCTTGACTTATTTTGCGGTTAAAGCTATACTTATATGTATATGAAGAGTTTGTCCGAAAGCATTATTTCGGAATCGAGGGTTACTAAATGGTAGAGTATATGTTGGGGAATTACCTGGTGGAAACAGGTAAGATCACAAAAGAACAACTCATAGATGTAATCAATAAGCAGGACTCGGTGCGCGTAAAATTAGGTTTGCTTGCCGTTTCAGAGGGGATGATGACCACTCAGCAGGCTGAGGAAGTGGGGCAGCTGCAGGCGGAGCAGGATAAACGTTTTGGCGATATTGCTGTTGACATTGGCTATTTGACACAGGATCAGGTTTCCCGTCTTTTGAAAAAGCAGGGCGGGGCGTATCTGTCTTTTATGCAGAATCTGATGGATGAAGATCTGATCGATATGGATGAAATTGATCTTCTGGTCAATGATTTTAAAACTGCTTTTAACTACAGTAACTCTGATTTTGAAGCGATCAAAAGTGATGAAGTTGAGAGGATCTTGCCGTTTTTACTGCCTGAGGAAGCATTGCCGTATCAGAGATTGATCAGTATGGTGGTGCGGACTTTGATCCGCCTGATTGACAGACATATGTATCTGGGCCAGGCGGTAATGATTGATGAATTGCCGGAGGAGGGGCTTGCGCTCCAGAAGATAGAGGGCGAAGATGGCTTTTTGGACTGCTTTTCCGAGCGAAACGGTGCACTCTTGAAAATGTGCTCTGTCTATGGGCAGGAAGAGTTTGCAACGCTGAATATGGACGCCTTGGATGCAGCCGCAGAGTTGTTGAATTGTTCCAATGGATTGTATGTCTCTGAAGTAAGTAAGGAGGGGCGTTCTTTGGAATTGATGCCCCCGCAATATACAGCGGCACACGATGTGCATGATATTTGCAGAATTCCTGTTTTTATCGGTAATGTAGGCCTGTATTTTATGGTGGGTCGAATCGGATAAAGGGGGATGAAAGATGGCGAATATTCTAATTGTTGATGATTCAAGAACATCGAGAAAATTCCTCCGTGAGATTTTGGAGCGCAACGGTCATACAGTCGTGGCGGAAGCGGTAAATGGAGAGGACGGATACCTGAAATACAAAGAATTCCAGCCGGATGTAGTCACTATGGACATCACAATGCCTGTCATGAACGGTGTGGAGTCCTTAAGTCTGATCAAGAAAGAAAATCCCGCCTCTGTGGTGCTGATGATAACGGCGGCCGGTCAGAAAGAGAAAATGATAGAAGCGATCAAGCGTGGAGCGGATGAATTTATCCTGAAGCCGTTCAATGAAGCGGAGATCATAGGTGCGCTGGAACGCATGGAAATGGTATAAGAAACGGTATAAGAAATAAGAAACGGATTCCTGTTATTTCAGGAATCCGTTTACTATTTGTTCTTCGGCCTCTGCTTCTGTGAGTCCCAGAGTCATCAGTTTAATGATCTGATCGCCGGCAATCTTGCCGATCGCGGCTTCATGGATCAGTGCGGCATCCAGGTCGTTTGCAGTGATCTCGGGGATGGCGCTGATCTTAGCGTTATCCATGATGATCGCGTCACATTCCGAATGGCCCGCACAACGATTGTTGCCGTTGATCTTGGCAAGAAAGATCTGTCTGGAATTGTCTCTTGCCACAGCACGGGAGATCAGGTTGGCGCTGGAATCCGCGCCGTCCAAATCCACATTGAAAGAGGACTCGGCGGTCTGGTTCCCATGCGTCATCAGGCGCTCTGTGATAACGATCTTGGCCCCTGCGGAAAGCTTGGCCTCGGTGGAGCGCTTCGTGGAATCAACGCCCTTGATCTGGACGGTTTCCATTTCCATAAAACTGTTTTCACCCAACTCCACGATCGTCTGGGGATTCATGATGCGTTCCCCTTTGCCGTCTCCGCTGCCGTAATGTTTTTCCACATATTTTACGTGACTGTTTTTCCCGATATAAAAAGCATGAATGCCATCGTGTTTGCTGTCCTGATCACCGCTGTTATGGATACCGCAGCCTGCCACGATCGTCACATCGCAATCGTCCCCCACATAAAAATCATTGTAGACCATTTCCGTCAGACCGCTTTGGCTGAGTACGACGGGAATGTGGACGCTTTCTTTTTTGGTGCCTTCTTTGATCACAATGTCAATACCGGGCTTGTCCGTCTTGGTGACAATATCGATGTTGGCGGTGGTGTTTCGGCTGACGCTGGCTCCGTTGGCACGGATATTATAGGCGCCGGCAGGCATTTCGTGGAGACCTGCCACCTGTTCTAATAATGTTTTCTGTATCTCATCCATAATGCTATCTTACCTTTTCTTTCTCTTTTTTGAGTCCGGTCCCAAACGGCCATCCCGTGGAAATTATTGATAGAATTTACAACTTTCCGTGCCGCTCAGAAGTTCAGGGAGCATTTCCTCTTTTTTGCCGACTGCTTTCACGCTTCCGTTTGCAATTACCACGATTTCGTCTGCTATGTTCAGAATACGCTCCTGATGAGAGATGATGATCAGTGAGTTGGTGCTGGTCTCATGCAGTTCCTCAAACACTTTGATCAGATTATTGAAACTCCACAGATCAATGCCGGCTTCCGGTTCATCAAAAACCGAAAGCGGTGTGTTGCGCGCAATGATCGTGGCAATCTCGATCCTCTTTAGTTCTCCGCCGGAAAGGCTGGCATCTACCTCTCGATTGATGTAATCTCTCGCACACAGACCGACCTTGGACAAAAAGTCACATGCGGAAGCTGTGCTGAGTTTCTTGTCCGGACCTGCGGAAAGGCGAATCAGGTCTTTCACGCGTATCCCCTTAAAACGCACCGGCTGCTGAAACGCAAAGCTGATTCCCAGATTTGCGCGCTCCGTGATGCTCATTTCCGTAATATCGGTGCCGTTCCACAGGATTCGCCCGGATGTGGGCCGTTCAATTCCCATGATCAACTTGGCTAAAGTGGATTTGCCGCCGCCGTTCGGCCCCGTGATGGCGGTAAAGGTGTGGTCTTTGAGAGTTAGATTGATGTTATTGATAATCTCTTTGGTCCCGGAGCCGTCTGCCGGCACCTGAAAGCAGAGATCCTTGAGCTCTAACATTTGCCTTCCTCCTTGGAATCATTTTCATGTAAAATACTGTTTAATAAGTATAGCACAAATGGGCAAAAAACCATACCATATTTTTATGAAAAGAATCTAAAAAAAATTTGATTTGGCATTGACTTTTTAAATAAAACTGGATATAATATATTTCGTTGCAGCAGTAGTTGTAACATGTGCGTTTAGCTCAGCTGGATAGAGCGTTTGGCTACGGACCAAAAGGTCGGGGGTTCGAATCCTCTAACGCACGTTCTTAGCGTTTACGCATGGTAGCGAAGCGGGAAGTCCTTGAAGACAAGGACTTCTTTTTTTGTGAATTGACTTGCATGGGACTTTATGCTACCATGAATAAAGAATGTTCGGAATGCAGTAAGTATTTGGAACAAAATGAATTTGCACTGCATATGTTATTGCAATGATACAATTACAATTCATATCCACAGTACAAACTGAGCAGGCGGTGAGTAAGATCATTAGCCGGGTCTTTTCAGACAGCAGAATCAAATATATGTATGAGACATATATCTGCGGGACAGTAGCTACGATTGTTTCGCAGATGTTTTTTCTCAAAAGGCAGGCTGCAAACAGAAGTGTTGCAGCTTTTTTTCGCGAGCAATGAGCCACGCGCGGGCGCTTGCGCACGCATGGGGTGAATGCCGCGAAAACGAAAATTGCAAAGCAATTTGAGATATTTTGTACTGGGAAGGGGTGGTGATCATGGAGAAAGAAGCAAAGCATGTGAAGCATGTGACCGCCAGGCTGGCGGCGGTTGGAATTTTGGGAAATATATTTCTGGCAGTCTTTAAAGTGCTTGCGGGAATTTTGGGACATTCCGCCGCAATGGTGTCCGACAGTATCCACACGCTGTCGGATGTGTTCGCCACGTTGATCGCATTTATCGGCGTTTCTATTTCCAAAAAGGAAGCGGACGGGAAGCACCCGTACGGTCATGAGAGGCTGGAGTGCGTGGCTTCGCTGCTTTTGGCGGTTGTTCTGTTTATGACGGGGGTCGGGATCGGGTGGAACTGTGTGCAGGCCATTTGGAACGGCAGCTATAAAGCGCTGCAGCTGCCGGGAATATTGCCGGTGATCGCCGCAGCGCTGTCCATTGCGGTGAAGGAAGCAATGTTCTGGTATACCATGCATTATGCCCGTAAATTGAAGTCAAGCGCGTTCAAGGCGGATGCGTGGCACCACCGCTCGGATGCGCTGTCTTCCATCGGGGCGCTGATCGGGATCATCGGTGCGAGACATGGATTCCCGGTGCTGGATCAGATCGCCGGTATCATCATCTGTATCATGATCCTGGGCGTTGCGGTGGGAATCTTTCGGGATGCGATCGAGAAAATGCTGGATACCTCATGCGACGAGGAATTTGAGGCGGATCTGCGGAAATTTGTTCTTCAGTTTGCAGAGGCGGAGCATCAGGAGATTGGTATAGACCTTCTGCGCACCAGAAAGTTCGGAGAGAGGATCTATGTGGAGCTGGAGATCAATGCGGATGGGGATATGCGTTTACAGGAGGCGCATGACATAGCGGAGCGGATACACGATGGGATCGAGAAGACCTATCCGGATATTAAACATGTGATGATCCATGTCAATCCGGCCGGTTATCAATATGATGTTCAGACGAAAATGTAATTGCCAAGATATAGATTTATAAAAAATTTAGAAATCCTTTCCGTTTCTATTATTTACTGTCAATTTCTGTTGTGATAGAATGAAACAAAACAATGCGGGGGGATATTCCGTGAACGGAGTCGTATATGATGCAAGGCGGATCAGGGCATATGAAGGACTGTTGGCGTTGGGCGAATATGCGGGCAAGAGCCCGGATTGGCTGGATGCGCTGTGGAGCGGAATTCTTTCTGATGATGGGCTTATGAAGGAATTCATGTACTATCTGGATCATCATGGATTTCTTGATGAATTAAAATGTAAGGGCTATGCGCTGACGGATCTGTACGTCTGGCAGATGGACCGCTATAATCTGGTGCGGGATATCGGGAAGAATACAGAGTGCTGCAACAAGGAGGCGATGGTGTTGAATGCGTTTTACACCATGTATCTGATGCAGAAAGATCCGGAGGCATATCTGAGAAGGATCACATCAGGAGAAGGAATGGATCAGTTGCAATGAGTAAACAGGAATTTATTGACAGACTGCGTACTGCTCTGAATGGAAGGATCCCGGCATCAAAGGTCGAGGAGACGGCAAGCTATTATCAGGATTATATCAATACGGAGATCCGCAAGGGGAAGAGCGAGGAGGAAGTGCTGGCGTCATTGGGAGATCCCAGACTGATCGCCCGCACGATCATCCAGACCAGCGGATCGGAGAGCTCCGGTGTAGGCGGAGAGTATGAGTATGATGCGGGAGGCCATACTGCACAAGGCAGTTACAGTTACGGAGGCTCACAGGCGGAATACAGCGGATACCGTATGGGCGGATTGCTCGGCGTGTTACAGAGAATGCCGAGGTGGCTGCTGATCACGCTGACGGTTGTGATCGTATTTGTGGTGTTGAGTGCGGTGGTTTCTATTTTGGCATCCTTTGCACCGCTCATCATCGTGATGGTCATAGTGGTCTTTCTGGTGAAACTGTTCCGGGACTGGCTGAACTGAATAAGTCCATGCAGGGAGTATCCTACTGCATGGACTTATTTTTATGGCAGGCTGTACGCTTGACCTGTCTGCAAAAATAAGCTACACTGAATACAACAACCTATGCGGGAGTGTGGAACATGCCTTCTTTGAAATGTAAGATCTGCGGCGGAGACATTGCAAACGACTATCTGATCGGCGCGTGCATCTGTGAAAATTGCGGCAATCGGTGGTCGATGGCGGAGCTGGTGCCGAATTACAAGGATTATTCCTTTGTGGTTGAAAAACTGAATCGGGCAAATGAATTGCTGGCAGACAAAGAGGATGCGGTACAGGCGGGGCAGGCGATCCTTCTGTATAAAAGCGCTGCCATGGAATGTGTCAAGCATTCGGATGAGATTGCTTCGGATCTGATGCGTCTCAGCAAAGAAGGGCAGGCGCGGGCGGAGCGGGCGAAGCACTACGCCACTGCCAAAGCGCATTTTGAAAAAGAGGCCTTCCGCAAAGCGCTCTCAGAATTTGAAAAAGTGAAAGGCATGAAAGATGCGGACGAGAAGATCGAGCAATGTCTGGCGGAGATTGCCGCCGCGCGCAAAAGGCGTATCCCGTATGCAATTGTCGTGGGGATGATCATTCCTGCGATCGCGTGCCTGTTCCTAAAGGAAAAGTTGGAGGTGCCTGTGGGGCTTACCATACCGGCCTTTCTGGCAGGTACGGCAGGGCTTGGCTATGCGGTCTATCTTGACGGTACGTTGTCTGTCATCGTGGAGATCGCGTCGTTTCTTTTGTTGGTGCCGCTCTTGCTGTTTTTGGTATTGGCGTATGGTTTTCATGTAAGTACGGGGCTTGCGGCGGCAATCGCCGTGGGAGTTCCCTTGGGAATCGTTATCTTATTGGCTGTTTTAGCGGAAAGGGAGTGAAGACTTGGAACTGATCAGTGTCATTCAGTATGAGGGCAGTAATGAGGTGCTGGCCTACAAGCATCCGAAGGAGGATTTTAATTTCGGCACGCAGCTGATCGTGCATGAGACGCAGGAGGCACTTTTCTTTAAGGACGGGCGCGCGCTGGATCTCTTCAGAGCCGGCAGGCACACGCTGGAGACGATGAACATACCGCTTTTGCGTGAGGTGATCAAGCTCGGCACAGGCGGCGAGAATGTGTTCCACGCTGAGGTATATTTCATCAATCTGACCACCCAGATGGGCATCAAATGGGGAACGGACAGCAAGGTGCGCCTGTTTGATCCGGCCTCGGGGCTGCATTTGGAGATCGGTGCCAGCGGAAACTTTAATCTGCGGGTGAACGATTCCCGTAAGCTGATTCTGAAGCTGGTGGGCACCACGGACGGTCTGCTGCAGAGTGATGTGCTGGGCGAGGGGCTGACTTACGGTACGGGTAAATTTAAGTCTCTTGTCATGAATAAAGTGAAATCCAATCTGGCCCGGGTGATCAAGGAGCAGAACATCAACATTCTGGAGATCGATTCCTATCTGGACGGACTCTCGGAAGAATTACGTGATATCATCAACGAGACGCTGGTCGAGTACGGCCTGATCATGCCGGAATTCTATGTGACCAGCATCATGACTCCGGATGATGATCCGAATTTCATGCGGCTGAAGCAGCAGTTTGCAGACCGGACGCTGAAGGTGCGTGAGGAGGAAGTGCGGAGAGCCGAGGCGGAGGCTGCACAGGGCAGGAAGCTGGTGGAGGCGCAGACGGCGGCGCAGCTGAAAACGGTGAATGCCCAGGGAGAAGCAGATGCCCTGCGGATCAAGGCGCAGGCGGAAGCGGATACCTACAGGATGCAGGCGGAGGCGGAAGCCCAGGAGATGAAGATGAAAGGCTACACCTATCAGCAGGAAACTGCGAGACAGGTTGGTCTGGAGGCCATGCAGAACGGAATCACCGGCGGAAACGGCGGCGGAGGCAATGGCGGCGGCATAGGCGGCGGACTCGGCGAGCTCGCAGGGCTTGGCGTGACGTTGGGCGCCATGGGCGGCGTGATCAACATGACCAAGGACGCGCTGAATCCGCTGATGGAGCAGTCCGCACAGGTCGGTGCAGGCTTCGGCAATGTGGTACAGGGGAACGTGGCGCAGGGCAATGGGCAGAATGCCTGGGTGTGCCCGGTCTGTGGTAAAACAGGTATCACGACCAATTTCTGTCCCGACTGCGGCACCAGCAGGGCAAATGCCGTGAATAGTGCAGCGGGCAGTGCTGCTGGCGAGAGCTGGGACTGCGAATGCGGTGCCAGGGGAATTACCAGCAAATTCTGTCCGGATTGCGGCAGAAAGCGGAAAGATAATAATTAAGCAAATCGTAAGTTAAAATATTTTTATTTTATACGGATAATTTGCTGACATCTGTGAAATACTACTCCTGTAACTAAAAACAAGCAGGAGGAAAATTCAAAATGTCCAATAATAATCAGAACAACTACGACAACAATTACAGCGACAACAATAACTACAACGACAGCTACAATAACAGTTCCAAGGATTGTTCCAAGAACGCAAGCAAGGATTGCAAGGACAGCACCAAGAACAGTGCAAACAACAAGAACAATCAGAAAAAGAACAACAACTAAGCTGTGCAGGAGTGAATGGACATCAGGGAGGGGACGCTTTCGGGCGTCCTCTTTTGGTGATATGACGACCTTTCGGGTCTGGGACTTTACATAATCCGCTAAAACGGATATACTAAAAAAGATACAGGCTGGAAAGCATTGGATAAGGGAAATAGAGAGATGCGAAAATTTGAATTGATTGCGCCCTGCCATTTTGGCATGGAAGCGGTTTTAAAGCGGGAAATTATAGATCTGGGATATGATGTTACGGAGGTTGCGGACGGCAGAGTGACGTTCTTCGGGGACGAGGAGGCATTGTGTCGTGCCAATGTATTTCTGCGCACTGCGGAGCGTATTCTGATCAAAATAGGCAGTTTCCATGCGGAGACCTTCGAAGAACTGTTTCAGGGGACGAAAGCGCTGCCCTGGGAGGAATATATTCCCGTGAACGGAAAATTCTGGGTGACCAAGGCGGCAAGCGTGAAATCCAAGCTGTTCAGTCCGTCGGACATTCAGTCCATCATGAAAAAAGCCATGGTGGATCGCCTGAAAGGGATTTATCATGTAGATTGGTTTGCGGAGGACGGGGAGCGTTTTCCTATCCGCGTTTTCCTGATGAAGGACGAGGTCACGGTGGGGTTGGACAGCACCGGTGAGTCTTTACATAAAAGGGGCTATCGGAAACTGACGGCCAAGGCACCCATCGCGGAGAATCTGGCAGCGGGACTGATCATGCTGACACCCTGGAACGGCAGCAGGATCCTGGTGGACCCGTTCTGCGGCAGCGGCACAATTCCCATTGAGGCGGCTATGATGGCGGCAAATATGGCGCCGGGCATGAACCGGGATTTCACGGCACAGAGCTGGGAGCATATTGTGGCGAAGCGGCTCTGGTACGATACGGTGGACGAGGCCAGAGAGCAGGTGGATCTGCAGGTAGATACTGACATTCAGGGCTATGATCTGGATGAGGAGATGGTGCGCATCGCCAGGGAAAATGCAAAGCTGGCCGGAGTGGACGGGCTGATTCATTTTCAGCGCAGGGATGTGTCGCAGTTAAGTCACCCGAAGAAATACGGTTTTTTGATCACCAATCCGCCCTACGGCGAGCGGCTGCAGGAAAAAGAGGAGATGCCCGCGTTGTACCGCACCATCGGAGAACGCTTTCAGGCATTGGATTCCTGGAGCATGTATCTGATCACGGCCTACGAGCAGGCAGAAACAGCCATCGGGCGCAAGGCGGACAAGAACCGGAAGATTTATAACGGCATGATGAAGACCTATTTTTATCAGTTTTTGGGGCCGAAACCGCCGAAGAGATAATGGATTTAGTATAAATTAGTGAGAGGACAGATTTAGAATGCAGAGGATTATATTTGCTACGGGTAATGCAGGGAAAATGAAGGAGATTCGGATGATTCTGGCGGATCTGGGGGCGGAGATCCTGTCTATGAAAGAAGCAGGGATCACGGCGGATATCGTGGAGGACGGCAGCAGCTATGAGGAGAACGCGCTGATCAAGGCGAGAGCGGTGGCGGCCTGCGAAGCGGCGAAAGGGGCCATCGTCATGGCAGATGATTCCGGTCTGGAGGTCGATTATCTGAATTGTGAGCCGGGGATCTATTCCGCAAGATATCTGGGGGAGGATACCCCTTACAGCGTCAAGAACGCCAATCTCATCGAGCGTTTGAGTGGCGTGGCGGACGAGAAGCGGACGGCGCGGTTTGTCTGCGCCATTGCGGCGGTTTTGCCAGACGGTAGAGAGCTTGCGGTGCGCGCGGCAGTGGAGGGGCGCATCGGCTACGAGGAGAAGGGCAGCCACGGCTTCGGGTACGATCCCATTTTTTACGTGCCGGAATTTGGCAAGACTACGGCGGAGTTGACCGAGGAGGAGAAGAACCGGATCAGCCACCGCGGACAGGCGCTGCGGCTGATGAAGGCAGAGCTGGAGAAACGAAGATAAGGCAGCAGGCAAAAGAGCAGGTATGAGTTGGAGAATTGAAGGAGTGCGCGCATGAAAGTATTGATCGTCAGCGATACCCACAGAAAGAACGATACTTTTTTCAATGTGGTGAAACTACATAAGCCGGATATGGTGATCCACTGCGGGGACGCCGAAGGCGCGGAGGAAATGCTGCAGGAAGCGGCGGAGTGTCCGTTTTATATCGTGTTGGGCAACAATGATTTCTTTTCTGACCTGCCCCGGGAGCTGGAGATCCAGGTGGGAAAATACAAGCTCTGGGTGACCCACGGACATACCTACTATGTGTCCGCCGGCAGCGATTACATCAAGCGGGAGGCCGCGGCCCGAGGCATGGATATTGTCTGTTACGGACATACCCACCGCCCGGTGATCGATCTGAGCGGTCCTGCGATCGCGCTGAATCCCGGGAGTCTCTCCTATCCCAGGCAGGAGAACCGAAGACCGTCCTATATCATCATGGAGACGGACCGGAACGGCGAGGCGCATTTTACGGTGGCGTATCTATAGACTGTGTCTCTGGTACTCATTGAGTAACATCCACGTTAGTTGTGCTCGCATTGGAATCAAGGAAATGCGTAGCATTTTCGAGGTGCGTTTAGCGTATTGATCAAGCCTCCTAAGGATTTCCTCAGGAGGCCTTTTACGCGCGTATGTTGATATTCTTTTAATCATATGGTATAGTACAGAAAATGAGTTGTAATCGCGGCACAGAGTACAAAAGAAACCTAACAGGCGAACAGGATATGTCGTTACAGTTTATTTTCACGAAAAATTCATTTTTACTGGATCAAATATCAGATCAAACGGACGGAGTACTTTCGGAAAAAGAGGAGAAGTTGCGGGAAAGTTTTTTGCGGGATCGCTATAAAGCGCTTTTTCAGCTTGGGTGTGAGGCAGCCGGAGAATCGGAAAGCCTGTCTTTGGCGTATTTGCGGCTGGTGAGTGAGCGATTTCTGGAGACGTTGATTTCCATGCCGGAGCTGGAGCTGGTGCGGGAACTGGCAGAGGTGACGCTTTCGGAGGATGCTGTGGAGGAACTGCTTTTGGCGGTTCCTTTTAGTATTGGTACAGAATATATCGATCAGAATTGGCTGGAGGGAATTTATGCAGAGTTAAATGCCGTGTTCCGAAAGGAGATGACCGGATATGGCGGAACTGTGCAGATGTTTCTCACGGAGAAGGGACAGCAGCTACGGGTTCCGGAGCGGATATTCTTTCATCTGGTGGAGAGTAAGGATGAGGACTTTCCCTTTGCTTTCATGGCTACTTATGCAACTGCCGGGGAGGATGGGCGGGTGCGCCATATGCCGTTATCTTATGCGCTGACTGAGTTTAAGACAGAACGGGATCGGCTGGTGACATTGCTGTCCTGCCTGAACAGGGTATCGGAGGTGTCAGAGCTGATAGGCGGTTTTGTGGAGAGCGGGGAACTGTTTCATCCATTGAAATTCACTGTGTCGGAAGCATATGAGTTCTTAAAGGGAGTACCGGCCATCGAGCGGTGCGGGGTATTGTGCCGTGTGCCGAACTGGTGGCGGAAGAAATTGCGGGTTGTGCAGCCTTTGATTGTATTTTTCTTGCAAAGAGTTTGAAAAAGTAATTATGGTATTGACAAAGAAGGACTACATATGTAAACTAAAAGATAGGTTTACATATGTAGTCTATTTTAATGAAAACAAAAATGCAGGAGGTTACAGGGGTTTATGGCAGCATCCAAAAAAGAATCCAAAATGGAAATACCGAAAATTTACGAAGGCGAATACCGCTTTTATGAGATCCTTTGGGAGAAAGAGCCGGTCAAAAGCGCTGATCTGGTCAAACTCTGCAATGAGCGGCTGGGTTGGAAAAAATCCACTACCTACACAGTGATCAGGCGGTTGTGTGAAAGACAGCTGATCAAACTGGAGGATACGGTGGTGACGGCGCTCTATACGAAAGAGCAGGTGCAGATTGCCGAGAGTGCGAGCGTGGTGGAGAAGACGTTTGCAGGTTCGCTGCCGGAGTTTGTGGCTGCTTTTGCAAAGAGCAGGGAGTTGGGCGAGGACGAGATCCGGGAACTGCAGAGTTTTATTGACAACTATAAGAAGTAGAGCACATGTGATGCACATGAAGTGCAGGAGGTAGTGGGAATGACAGGGGAAATGGTAACAGGAATGACAGAGGGAATCATTGCGGCAGTGAGTGGCAGGCTTCTGGGTAACAGTATTACGGCGGCTTATCTGATTCTGTCAGTGGTTGTGATCCGTGTTTTATTCCGGAAGGCACCGGCGGCGTTTCGATGTATCCTGTGGGGTCTGGTAGGACTGCGGCTCGTGCTGCCTTTTGATATCCAGGTTGATCGCGGCATACTGCCCACCGGAGAAACGCAGTTGCGACAGATTGCGGAGACCACTGGAGTGTCGGATACTCTGTGGGTTTCGTTGGACAATGGTGCAGATGATGGTGTAGATTATGGAGCAGATTATGTGACGGAGACAGATGCCGGAGTAGGGGAGAACGCTGCGGGAAAGTCATTTCATGAGTCGGAGGTGCTGATTGGACAAGAGACGGCTGCTGAGGCAGAAGCGATTAATGGAGCGGGATCACATCCCTTCTTTCTGATCTGGTTTGTGGGTGTGCTGGGGATGCTTGTCTACCTCGTTTGGCAATATCTATATCTGCGCAGCCGGCTTCGGGAGGCAGTTCGGGAAGAATGGTCCGTATCCGGTGAATCCTGCGAGGTTTATCGGGCGGAAGGGATTCAGACGCCATTTCTGTTTGGTGTGTTTCGGCCCAGAATTTATCTGCCGTATAGGGCGAATGCGGATTACACGGAGTATGTGCTGCGCCATGAGCAGATGCACAGGAAGCACTTTGATCACGTGAAGAAAACCGTGTCTTTTATCCTGCTGAGTATTTATTGGTTTCACCCGCTTGTGTGGCTGGCATATTTTCTCTACGAAAGGGATCTGGAGCTTGCCTGTGACGAGAGAGTGATCAGGGATTATGATCTGGAGAGTCGAAAAAATTATTCCAAAGCGCTTTTGTATTTTGCAGCCGGCAGAAAGAGGATACAGATCTGTCCGTTGGCGTTTGGCGAGGTTGGGATCAAGGAGCGGATTCAGAAAGTATTGGATTATAAAAAGCCTGCATTCTGGGTGATGATCGGTTCAGTGGTGGTTTTGCTGGGCGCATGCGGAATCTTCTTTTTGAATCGTGAGACGGAAAGCGAAAGCGGCATAAATGGAAGTGAAAATAGCAGTGTGAATAGCAGTGAGGATGGCAGCGCAGGCATGAATGATGGCGGAACACAACCGCCAAGCCGCGTGGTACAGGAATTTAAGGATTATCTGGGCGAGAAAGGGGAGTATGTCATCGCAGTCAAAGCGCTTTCCCATAATGAACACTATGACAGGGAGAACAAATATTATTATGAGATCATGGATTATGTGCCTGCGATGGAGGCTGCGGAAACAGCGTTTGCATGGGGACCGTACCGGGCGGCCTTTCCGGAGGACGGCAGGCCTCTGGAGGTATGGGAAAAGGAAGATAAGTTCCGGGCCGATCATAGCCAGCCCGGTTTTTCAGACGCACGACTGCGTTTGGCGAAGGATTGTGCCTACTACGCCTGCTATGCTTTCTCGCAGGGGGCGCGGGATGAGGACAAGTGCCGCATCAGCTGGGAGACGTTTTACAATCTTTTTACGGAAAATCAGTCCTATGATGAAGTGTATTGCTGCGTGAAGTATAAGGATGGGGAGGTGACGGAGCTCACTTTGCTGAATGTGTATCCGACGCTGAAGACAGGGGATGATTTCATCGGTATGGCAGTGGATGAGACCGATTTTACCGAGGCAGTCAATTTATACCGGACCCAAATGGGGGGGCAGGATTATCTGCTGGAGCTGGCATTCTACAGTGTCAATGGAGGAAGGTCTTATGTCACCTATCGCATTTACCGGTGTGAGGAGATTTCACGGAATGCTTTTTCGGCAGTCTATGTGGACGGATGTCACTTTGAGGTGAGGAATGCCCGGATATCCGGTTATCCCATTGACTATCCGGCGAAGGATATGGAGGCGTTTTACAATGCGATTGCGCCCTATGTGCAGAATTCGGACGGCAAGTGGAGCAGGGAAGACCGCACTTTCCTGGATGGGAACTATGCGATGTATGATCTGAGCAAATACTGGGAGATGCATGTGCTGACTGCGGAGCATGCAAAACGATTAAGGGCACAGCAGTACACACTGATCCAGGATACCCGGATTGAAAATCCTTATTTCTCTTTAACTGTGCCGGAGGAATTTGTGGGGAAAGTAGGATATCAGGTCAGTGTGGACAGTGTGGCAAAAAAATTTGCTGTGACTTTTGTGATGGATGAGGCAGCAGAAAAAGTCACCCGATACGGTATGTTGGGAGAATATGAACAACTGCAGGAGACCGGGCGCGATGTATTGGGGTGGGTGAGCTGGCAGGATCTGAAGGACATTGTATGGATGGACAAAGACGCAACCGCGAATAGCCATGCAAACTTTATTCTGGCGTGCCTGGATGAGGTGGACTTTGAACGGGCATGGAGAGTGCACAGACTTCTGTTCGGGTTTGGGGGCGAGCGGAATGCGGTCTGCTACAATCAGGACAAATCGGGCGCCTATTGTGCCTTTGTACCCACGGATGTACAGTATGATCCGGCAAATCCGGAGGAGACGGAGCGGTATCTGGCGCTTAGCGCCCTGTATAAGGAACGGATGGAGAACGGAGATTTTGAGACGGAGGCCTTTCCGTTTACCCGGCTGACGGAGGCAGAACGGGAGTACCTCGATTATATCAAAGAAAAGTTCGCTGGAGAGCAGGCTCAGATTGTCGTCGACATGAAAAAGAGTGAGCCCTATACCTATAGGATTGCGAAAGAACAGGGGTGGATCAAGGACTGAGATCAAAGACTGAGAAAAGAGGCAATTGACAGAAAATGCGGTAAAATATAGAATAACAAGTGGATGAAAAAGTGATCAGAGCGAAGAACGGCGCGAAATAGGTGCAAAGAACAGGAGCGAAGACGATGGCGGTTGAAAACGGAGAATGGATCATGCGGGGGATGGCGTGGAACGATCCATACCGCATACGGACCTGGCAGGAGTTAGTGAATTGGATCAAAGAAGTGGGATTTCTGCCTCTTTTTGCGAATGAGGTGGAAGGATTCTCTGTGGAGGAGCATGTGTCAGACCGTTTCTGGTGGACCGGAGACAGGGAGGAAGATCCCTGGGAATGGCGGGAGATCATCGCGGCGGACAGACAGGTGGCTTACGGCAAATTTTTTGACAATAAAGCAGGGTTTATCAGCCCTGAGTGGCTGCCGTATTTTGTGAATTTCAGACGAAACGGGTATGACTTTGACGCCCGTTGGGAGGATGGTCTGGCGAGCCGCAGGGAAAAGGTCATTATGGATATGCTCACGGATAAGGACGAGGATGGTGATGTGATCTGGAAAGAGGATCAGATCCTGACCACGGACTTAAAGAAGCTGGCCGGGTTTGGCAAGGGCGGTCTCAAAAATTTTCCGGGCATCATTACGGGATTGATGATGCAGACCTATCTGGTGACCGTGGATTTTCACAAGCGGGTCAATAAGCGGGGCGAGGAGTATGGGATGCCCGTGTCGGTGCTGCTGCCGCCGGAGGCAGTCTGGGGTTATAAGCGGGTGACGTCGGCCTATTCGGAGGAGCCCAAGCTGTCGAGACAGCGGATTCTGGACAGGGTGAAAGAACTATATCCGCAGGCGGAGGAGGGCGATGTGATCCGGTTGATCGGGAAAAGCAGATAATGACAAATGCCGGAAATGGTGATACAATCAAACTGAGGAAATAGGATAAACGGGAATAACAAATTGAGGTGGAATGACAATGAATAAGGATTCCGGGAAGTCAGCGGTTTGGAAGAGTTGTATCAAATATATTTTGTGCTATGCATTGTTTGTTGTGTTCAACATTGCAGGCAATCGGTTGGCGGGGGCTTTAGGGCTGCCGCTTTTCTTGGATAATGTGGGCACGCTTTTGGCGGCGATCCTGGGGGGGTATCTGCCGGGAATCATTGTGGGATATGTGACGAATCTGGTCAACGCCACCGCGGATCCGACTAATGCGTACTATGCGGTATTGAGTGTGTTGATTGCTGTGACCGGTACGTTCTTTGCCAAAAGAGGATACTTTGAAAAATTCTGGAAGACCTGTGTCACTATTCCTGTGTTTGCTTTTATCGGCGGATTTATCGGTTCTATCCTTACATATCTTCTCTATGGGTATGGGATGGGAGAAGGCATCTCAGCTCCTTTTGCGGCGGCATTGCTGGAAAAGGGAACCCTCAGTGTGTTTTGGGCGCAGATGATCTCGGATGTGACGATCGATCTGGTGGATAAGGCGATCGTGGTGCTGGTTACTTTTGGACTGCTAAAGATCATTCCGAAGAAGATCACATCGGCTCTGGAACTGACAAACTGGCGGCAGAAACCCCTTACCAAAGCGGAGATTGCAAAATCGAGAGAGAACGATACCCGGGGCATGTCGCTTCGGACCAAGATCATCTTCATCATCGGTGTGATCATGGCATTTATCGCATTTGTCACCACAGCAATCAGCTATATGCTCTACAAGTCGGCCGCAATCGAGCAGTATACCTTCACCGGCAGAAATGTGGCATGTCTGGTGGCCAGCAATATTGATGCGGATCGCGTCAATGATTATTTTACGGAGGGAGAGTCCGCGGAGGGTTATCTTGAGACCAAAGAGAGACTTTACCGGATCAAGGAGAGCTCGCCGTATATTGAATATATTTATGTTTATCAGATCCGACCGGACGGATGCCATGTGGTGTTTGACCTGGATACGGAGGAACTGGAGGGGGCTGCGCTGGGAGAAGTGGTTCCCTTTGACGAGTCCTTCAGCGAACTGCTGCCTGCGCTGCTGGCGGGAGAAAATATCAATCCGATCGTTACGGATGATACCTACGGATGGCTGCTCACGGATTATGAACCGGTGTATGATTCGGAGGGGAATTGTGTATGTTATGCCTGCACCGATATCAATATGCAGGAAGTAAAATTGGACAGAGTACGGTTTTTGACGAAGGTAACGTCCCTTTTCATCGGGTTCTTTATCCTGATTCTGGTATTGTGCATGTGGCTCTCGGAGTATCATCTGATCTACCCGCTGGATGCCATGACCTTTGCAGCGAGAAAGTTTGCATTTGACAATGAGGAGACATTGGAGATCGGAGTGGAGAGGCTGCAGGCTCTGAATGTGGCCACCGGAGACGAGATCGAGAATCTGTATGAGTCACTGGTCAAAACCATGAGCCAGACCGTGGAGTATATCGACGATGTGCAGAAAAAGGGCGAAGAGATCGCGCATATGCAGAACGGACTGATCTATATTATGGCGGATCTGGTGGAGAGCCGGGATAAATGTACCGGTGACCATGTGCGTAAGACCGCCGCATATGTGAAACTGATCCTACAGCTGATGAAAGAGAACAATCTCTATCCGGAGGTTCTGACAGATGAGTATATTGCGGATGTCTGCAATTCAGCACCCCTGCATGACGTGGGTAAGATCAAGGTTTCGGATGTCATTCTGAACAAACCTGCAAAGCTGACCGATGAAGAGTTTGAAATCATGAAGACGCATACCACGGAAGGTAAGGCGATCATCGAAAGCGCTATGAATCTCACCACAGATCCCGGATACCTGAAGGAAGCGTTGAATCTGGCGACTTACCACCATGAGAAGTGGAACGGCAAGGGGTATCCCATGGGACTGGCCGGGGAGGAGATCCCGCTGTCAGCGCGGATCATGGCGGTGTCCGATGTGTTCGACGCACTGGTGTCCCAGAGAAGCTACAAGAAGCCTTTCACCCTGGATGAGGCACTGAAGATCATCGAGGAAGGCGCGGGAACCCATTTCGATCCCGTGATCGCCAAGCTTTTTGTGGACAACAAGGAGCGCGTGAAAGAGATCCTGGAGGAGCACCAGAGGGAGAGACAATAGATTGTAAAATATCAGATAAAAAGACCGGCGCCTGCTTTTGGAGGAAGCAGGCTGCCGGTCTTTATGCGCTGATAGGGGATTTTTTAAATATTGACAATTCTGAAATACTGTATTAATATATCCATATATTAAATCATGTGCATATCGGGCGGTTCGCCATTATTCACTTGAAACGCAACTGAATATTTGTATTGTGAGGGCAGGACCGTGTTTTCTGCCTGAAAACGAAGCCGAAAAAGAAATGGAGGAATTGGATGGCAGAAAAATATGTAAAAAATGCAAAAGATGTAGTCGAAAAAACATTGGAAGAGAACAATGACGTGTTCAGTGACATTGTGAATGCATTTGTCTACAATGGAAAGCAGGAAGTGGCTGCAGAAACCTTGGAGCAAGCAGTGCCGAGATCCGTGTACAAGGCGGACCGTAAGCTGCGGATACAGGAGAGAGACACCGCAAAATACTGGAAGAATACAACTTTTCGAATTGCTTTGTTTGGTGTGGAAAATCAGACAGAGCCAGAGGACGATATGCCTCTGCGAATTATTGGCTATGATGGGGCGGCTTATCGGGATCAGATCTATTATGAGAAGGATGCACAGGGACGATGGCGGAGAAATAAGAATCCGCGCTATCCTGTAGTGACTCTGGTATTATACTTTGGGTATGAGAAACACTGGGATAAAGCGCTGACTTTGCATGAAGCGTTGAAGGAAATCCCGGAAGAACTGCAGCCGTATGTGAGTGATTATAAGATAAATCTCATAGAGGTTGCATGGCTGACAGATGAGCAATTGGAGATGCTAAAGAGTGATTTCAGAGTAGTGGCGGATTTTTTTGTGCAGATGAGGAAAAATGGGAAATACATACCCACAAAGCAACCACTTGTTCATGTAAAAGAGGTGCTGCAGACAATGTCAGTATTGGCGCAGGACAATAGGTTTGAAGAGGCATATAATCAGAACGAGGAAGGGGAGGAACCGAAAAATATGTGCGAGGCATTGGATATTGTAGAAAACAGAGGCATACGAAAAGGCATGCAAACCGGCAGAAGAGAAGGCCGTATTATCGAATACATTGATATTCGCCGGGAAGATGGATATCCGGAAGAAAGCATTCTTCAGGGGATCATCACCAAGTTTGATCTGACGGAAGAACAGGCAGAGAAATATATGCAGGATGAAATAGGATAGAAAAAGGACTAGCACACACGCATTTGGGGCGTATAGGTGCTAGTTTTTTTATGGATCAGTATCAATAATTGAAAAATGCGACATTGGTAATACATTGGCAAAATAGGGGAAATGTGGTATGATATAATATAGGATTTTTAGACACGGTTTTATGTACAGAAGATATATAGGGGTGTAATCATGGCTGTTTTCAACGAAGATACCAGAGTAAAAATACCTGCAACAATACAGTTTCTGAGAATCGGATACCAGTATCAGTCTCTGAAAGACGCTGATATTGATTTCCAGACAAAGATATTCATCAACAGATTCAAGCCAGCCTTGGAAAAAATCAATGGCAGGGAAATTTCCTATGATGAGATCAAAGAGATTCTGATGGACATCAATAATGTCATCAAGAACAATGACTTGGGCAAGGAGTTCTACAACTGGCTCATCAATCCGCTGGACAAGGTGAAGCTGATTGATTTCGAGGATATGAGCAACAATGATTTTGCGGTTGTGGACGAATTGCCTTATTGTATTGTAGAGGGAACAGAAGAAGGTTCTTTTCGCCCGGATATCAATATTCTGGTGAATGGCATGCCATTAGCATTCCTAGAGGTGAAGAAGCCGAACAATGACGGTGGTATTCAGAAAGAATTTGAGAGAATGATCAATCAGCGTTTGAAGAATCCGGAATACAGGAAGTTCTTCAATATGCTCCAGATTGTATCATTCAGCAATAATATGGAGTATGAGGATGCGGATGACGCGGAGGATGTAAAAGCAGGATCATTTTATACAACGCCAAATGGGCAGAATACCAGTTTTTCTTTCTTCAGAGAAGATAATAATGAGACATATCATATGGAATATCCATATCAGGAGATTTCCGAGAAGACGATAAAGGATGTATTACGTGATTGTGGATATCCTGTGTCGGTGTATGATATGCCGGAATTTCAGGAGAATCTGAAGTTTAGTACGCCTTGTAATCAATTTGTGACATCCGTATTTGATAAGGAGCGACTATTGTATTTCTTGCACTACGGCATGATGTTCATAAACGGAAAAGTGCCGGAGAAGCATATCATGCGGTATCCGCAGTTTTTTGCCACGAGAAAAATTATCGAAAGATTGCGCAGCGGTGGTAAAGGAGGAATTATCTGGCACACGCAGGGCAGCGGAAAGACGGGACTGGCGGCGTTTGCCAATCGTGTGATCAGGGATTATTACGCTGGGAAAAACATCAACGCACGATTTTTCTTTATTGTGGATAGAATCGATTTGCTCACACAGGCCAGCACTGAGTTTAAAAACCGTGGGTTAAATGTGATTAATTGCAGAAATAAAGAAGAATTTACCAAAGAAATCAATAAGCCTTTGTCCACCAATATCGATGTAAAATCCATTGGGGAGATTTGTGTTGCCAATATTCAAAAACTGGAGAGTCAGTTGGAAGAGGCAAAGAATGATTATAATGCCAATATCCAACGGATTTTTTTCATAGACGAGGCACACAGAAGTTATTGTTCCACAGGGGAATATTTGAAAAATCTGATGACCTGCGATCTGGATGCCGTATATATCGCGCTTACCGGTACGCCTTTATTGTCCAAGAAAGAGCGTTCCAATCTGAAATTCGGGGATTATATCCACAAGTATTTCTATGATAAATCCATAGCGGATGGGTATACTCTACGCATCAAAAAGGAAAATATCGACACCATCGCTAAGTCGGAGATCAAGAAGAATCTGGACATCGAGGACAGCAGATTAAATGACAGGGATGTATTTGAGTCGGATGCTTATGTGAACGCATTGGGAGCATTTATTGAGAAAGATTTTGTGAATTTCCGATTGCAGAATACGGATAACACCATTGGCGGCATGATCGTCTGTCGCACGAATCCGCAGGCGAGAAAAGTGCATGAATGGTTTCGGCAGAATTCCAAAATCAAAACAGGACTGGTCATCACAGACCAAAATGATCCGACCCAGTCTCAGATTAATAAGAACAACCAGATTGATTTCAGAGACACTTTGGTGCCGGATATGTTGGTGGTAAACTTCATGCTGACCACCGGATATGATGTGAAACGTCTGAAGAAAATGTATCTGCTCAGAGGCCCCCATGCACAGTCTTTGTTGCAGACGATTTCCAGAGTGAACAGACCATATAAGTCACCAGCCGGAAAGGTGTATAAATACGGTTATATCGTAGACTTTGTGGATATTGAAAAAGAGTATGACAATACCATTGAAGCCTACATCAAGGAACTGGAGGCGGATCTGAACGAGAATGGGGAAAATGAGGGATCACTATCAGGTCTGGTAATCGACAAAGAGGACATCAATCGAAAGTATCATAGGTATTTGGAAGAGTTGGACGATATCGTTCCCACAGAGAATGTTGAACGATTCTCAAAACAGCTCGGCTATTACAATAAAGAAACCCTGCTTAAGATCCGCAGATTGCTCAATGGTATCAAGGAATGCGAGACAGAATTTATTCTGTCCAGAGCAATGGATTACGCAAAGCAGATAGACTCGGAGAAGAATAAGAAATTACTCCGCTCAGTGCAGGAGCGGATCAATTTCATCAATCTGTCCACAAAGACCGTGGATATGATGAGCGTGATCTCCAACGATGAAGTGGTGGAAATCCTCTATGAGTTCATCAAGACGAAGATACTGATCCTGGATTTGGGACAGTTTACGCCGGACAATCCAACCATTCAGAGATTTGAGAAGACAGTGCGTGAAATCCAGCATGAGATCAAGAACAATAAGAACAAAGAGGACATCAAGGTTGTCAAGTTGGATCAGCTGCTGCAGGAGATATTTCAGAAGTTGTCTATATCGGACCTGTCTGATTTGGATGCAATCACGGATGAACTGTTGGAGGCTCTGCAGCAGGCGAGGGCAATCAATGACGAAAATGAGAGATTGTCCCAGATTTACGGTGGCAATTATGCTTTCGTAAAGACCTATCAGGATTCAATTGAAAAATACTCCGCGGACAAGTCAGAGATAGAGAAGATGTTGGTGTATATCTATCATGACATTGAAGATGTAATCGCGGCGGATACTCTGATCGTGCAGGGACGGAAGAATTTTGCGGCTGCGATCAAACATGATGTGACGAAGCTTCTCCTGAAAGATGGAGTTTACGCCAAAATTAAGAATTTTTATGATCAGATTTTAAGTGAGTTATATACAAATCTACAACTTTTCAGATGAGGGAGCATGGAGAAATGCCGGATATTTTTACATTAGAGAAAAACATCAAACAGATCATTGATGAATTGAAGGGACTCTGCCAGACCAACGGGCTGGCGAATCAGGCAAGTGAGGAGGTTGTCATTACTTCCGTCTTTTTATACAAGTTTTTGAACGATAAATTCATGGCAAATTTGAAGGCGTTTGCGGAGGATATGGGACTTTCCTATGAGGACGTGCTGAAGAATGAGAATTCGGAACTGGACGCATTTTATGACACCAATTCCAATGATGTCGCTTTTACCTATGACGAGACGATTGAATACCTGATCAATAAGGTTTCCTATAATGAGTTTTATAAGTTGTTCGATGATGCGTTGGAGAAGATATCTAATGACAGCAAGAATGAAATCTTCTCTGTGGAGACGGCAGACGGAGCGAGAAAACCGCTGTTTACCAGAATCACAGAAAATGTGGAGGCTTCCAAGAAAAATAATTTCGCGAAAAATATTTTCGGTATCATCAGTCAGGAGAGGTTTGATTTCGGGGAGGCATTTAAGGGAAACTTTGACTTCTATTCCGCGATTTTCGAGTATTTGATCAAGGATTATAATGTGGCGAGCGGCGTCTATGCGGAATATTTCACTCCCCAGGCGATCAGCGCCATCATTGCGAAAATACTGGTGAACATGTCCCCCGTGGAAGACAAAATTTATGAAATCTATGACCCGTCTGCAGGCTCCGGTTCTCTGGTGCTGCATCTAGCACATGAACTGGGACAGGGTTCCTTTGGAGATAAGGCACAGGTTTACACGCAGGATATCTCCGGCAAATCCTCCCGTTTCCTGCGGATCAATATGCTGTTAAACGGACTTACCAGCTCTCTGGACAATATCATTGAAGGAGACACGCTGGACACCCCTGCACATTACAATATTCCCCATGAACCCAGTTCGGGGGTGAAACGGTTTGACTACATCACCTCCAATCCGCCATTCAAGATGGACTTTTCCTCCACGAGAGATAGCATCGAGCAGAAGTGGGCAGAGTCGGAGGAACGGGATGGCATCAGGAGATATTTTGCGGGTATCCCGAAGATACCCAATGCGAAGAAGGAATCTATGTCCATTTATTTGTGCTTTATCCAGCATATTCTATGGAGCTTAAAGGAGGACGGAAAAGCTGCAATCGTAGTGCCCACAGGATTTATCACTGCGCAGTCTGGGATCGAGAAGACGATCCGACAGAAAATCGTGGAGAAGAAGTGGCTCAAGGGCGTGATCTCCATGCCGTCGAATATCTTTGCCAATACGGGCACGAATGTGTCCGTGCTCTTTATCGATAAGTCTAATACAGCTGGAGATATCATGCTGATCGATGCCTCGAAGCTGGGTAAAAAGGTGAAGGATGGCAAGAACCAGAAGACCGTGTTGAGCGAGGATGAGGTAAAGCGGATTGAGGATACGTTTATTAAGCAGAAGGTGGTTGATGATTTCTCCGTGAAGGTGTCCTATGAGAAAATTACGGAGAAGAATTATTCCTTCTCGGCGGGACAGTATTTTGAAGTAAAGATTGAGTATGTGGAGCTGTCAGAGGAGGAGTTTAATCAGAGAATGCGGGAGTATGCGACGAGGCTGAACCAGTTGTTTGCGGAGGGGAAGAAGCTCGAAGAAGATATTGCGGAGAGACTGGGGGAGTTGAGGTATGAATAGAAAAGTTAAACTTGGAGATGTTTGTGATCTGTCTATAGGTTTTGTAGGTACTGTGACAACTCAGTATGAAGAAGGCGGAGTGCCGTTTTTGCGTACCTTAAATATAAAGCCTTACAGAATTTTAGATACTGACATAAAACGAATTACACAGGAATTTCATCAAACCCAAAAGAAGTCTATATTAAGAGCGGGGGATATTGCAATGGTACACACTGGCGTACCAGGTATTTGCTGTGTTATTCCAGAACAATACGATAATTCGAACTGTATTGATATGATTGTCATTAAGACACATAAGGATGTAGTTAATCCTCATTATTTAGCAGCATATATGAATACTATAGGATATAAAACTATTGAAAAAGTTCAAGTGGGATGTATTCAGAAGCATTTTAATCTAAAGGATGCCATCGATTTAGATATTTTTTTGCCAGATATATGTATTCAAGATAAGATAGGAGTTTTTGCTGAAATAGTCAATAGAAAAATTGAAAATAATAAATATATAAATAGTGAATTACAAGCAATGGCAAGGACTATTTACGATTATTGGTTTTTGCAGTTTGATTTTCCGAATGAAGAAGGAAAACCATATAAGTCATCTGGCGGTAAGATGGTGTGGAATGAGGAGTTGGGGAGGGAGATTCCAGAAGGGTGGAGAGTCGGGACTTTTGCCGATATATTTGAAATAGGAAATGGTAAGGATCATAAGAATTTATCTGATGGTGAAATTCCTGTATATGGATCGGGCGGAGTGATGCGATATGTAGATAGGGAACTTTATCGTGGAGAATCAGTACTTATTCCCAGAAAAGGAACGCTTAATAATATCATATATGTGAATGGAGCATTTTGGACGGTAGATACAATGTATTTTACTAAAATGAAAGTGAAGCATAGCGCCATATTTACATATTATTCCATCAAACAATATGATTTTGAAAGAATGAATACAGGTACAGGAGTTCCGAGTATGACGGCATCGATAATATATAGTTTGAAGACAGTTATTCCAGAAGAGGATGCTTTGAGGAAATTTGACGATAAAATGCAGGATATTTATGGTATGATATGGAAAAAGAAGAAAGAAAATCGATGTCTTGTTTCATTGAGAGATTTCCTATTGCCGTTGCTTATGAATGGGCAGGTAGGGTTTGAAAAATAGGTATTGTTTCTAGAGTTTAGCATTTTACCGTTGACATATCTAAGAGAGGCAGTTAGAACTGCTTCTTTTTTTATGCAATTTTATTTAGTATATGAATGATTAATAGAAAGATAAGTTTTTGGTGATAAAACGCGGAAACATTTCATATAATGTTATAAAAAACAACAAAAATCCAAAAGATATTGACAAAAATTTAAAAAGGTGGTATTGTGACGATGGAGGTGCATGAAATGATTACTTATGTAAAGATGAAAAATTTTATGTCATTTAAGGATGTAATGTTTGATTTTAGAAACGGAAAAAAAGGTGCCAAAAAGTTTATTTCTATTTATGGAGAAAATGGCAGCGGAAAGTCCAATTTTGTTACATCCATTGATTTATTAAGAAAGTCTATTGAATCATTTCAAATGGCAGGAGATACTGCGCGTATAATGGAGATGGCTGCGGAAAGAGATATTCCGCAAGAAATTTTGGAAATATTGTTGAATAGTACAAGTATCATAAAATATAAAGAGAATTGTAGGATGATTGAGTGCGAGGAAGCAACTACTGTAGAATATGGATTTCAGGTTAATGGACATGAAGGATATTATATAATGTCTTTTGAGGACCGTTTTTTATATGAAAAGTTATATTATTTTACTGGAAAGCAGCGGGGAATATTATTTGAAATTAATTATACAAATGGAAGAACTAAAATAGAGTTGTCAAATAAGTTGTTAAAAAATAAAAAGGCTGAAGAGGAACTTAAGGATGAAATGAATAAGTATTGGGGCAAACATACTTTGTTAAGTATCCTTAATAAGGAAAGAGAAGAGAAGAATGAAGAATATATAGAAGAAAGTTATTTAGAGTATGTATTCGATATAATTGATATGTTGAAAGATACTACAATTCATTGCAAAAGAACTTCTTCTTCGGGGTATGAAATCAATGCAGGTAAACCGGCTAATGTGTTGAGGGATTTGAAGGATGGAAAGGTCAAGAAAGAGAATGAAGAACTGTTAAATCGTTCAGAAAGAATAATCCGAGATTTCTTTACACAAGCATATGCAGACATAAAAGATGTGTATTATGAAAGAAAATTTGAAAACGACATAATAGTATACAAATTATATGTTAAGAAAATGATTGGTGAAAAGATTAGGACAATTCCTTTCTCAAAAGAATCGGCAGGTACGCAACACATTATTGACATCGTTCGTTCATTGCTTGGAGCATTTTGCGGTGTTACGGTTGTGTACGATGAAATAGATGATGGAATACATGATTTGCTATTAAAAAATGTATTAGAATCGATGATAGAAGATATAACGGGACAGCTTATTATTACAACACACAATACGTATATACTAGAGACAATTGATATTAAGTCCGTGTATATAATCAATATTGATTATCAGGGAAATAAAGAAGCAAAGTGTTTGGATAAGTATCCGAGAATTCAAGGAACAAATAATCCGAGAATTATGTATTTAAAGGGATTGTTTGGGGGCGTTCCAATTGTAGATATATTAGATTATGATACGATATTACAGGAGTTGGATGACGTTGTAGATGTAGAAGGGGGCGAGTAGTATTGCCTCACGATACATTGAATTATACAAAATGTGCTGTCATTGTTCATGGAAAATCTGAGCTTGCATTAGTGAAATATATTTATACAAATTTACATTTGCCTGTAAAGATCATTGCAAAGGATAAGGGACGCGGGAGCATTCAGATAAATGGATTATTAGAGTATTTGAATAAAAAGCAGTTCAAAACACTTAAGGCGTTTGCTAATGAGTACACAGTAGAATATGATAAGAAAGCAAATAGTCTCAAAAATTTTAAACTCTTTATCATAATGGATACCGACGATTGTGATGAAATTGCAAAGTCTAAATATATTTCCGGAGAGTTGTTCAAGGCCCATCCATTGAATGAGTACATTGTGCCAGTCTATAATATTTCAAACCTTGAGGATGTGATGGTAAAGGCTGGAATAATGGTTAATAGAATACCGGATAAGCAAAAAGGTTCATATTATACAAAAGTTTTTCCAATCAATACTGGTCCATTAAGTGTTGACACAGTCAACCAAGTAAGATCATTTGCAAAGAAGATAAAGGAGATTAACGAGACAAATATGCTGGCATTTGTTGAATATTGTTTCCAGCAAATACCGGGAGAGAAATTGTGGGTGGAAAGGAGGGAGCAATAAAATCATAAGTGGACAAAGTAAAAAGGCTGAAGTTGCAGCTTCAGCCTAGACTTGAATGACCAACAGATGGTCAAACGAACTCAAATCTATTTTATCATCTGGAAGTCTGCTTTACAACCCCAAAAGAATAAAAATGATATTTCATAAGGATTTGGTCATTATCCTTTTCATATAAAAAGCTGATATTATGCATGGGACGACAAATATTCGTTCAAAGGCATATGGGATAAAGAACAATAATATTGAGGTGATAAAATGAAAAAAAAGTATATATCTGATGTGTGGAAATTAAAGCAGAAAGGCCATAATAACTTTGATTTTGTAGATGTAGCAGTTAATGATGATAATTTGCTCTTTTTAGATCCGTGCATAATTGAAAGAATGGATGATACGTGGAGTACCAAAGCAATGGAGCATATAAATTCATATTTTGATAATTTATTCGTAGCCTATGATGCGGATAATAGAAAAGATATGAGATATTTACTATCGCATGCAGGAGAGCAAAACGCAACGAGATTGGGATATGGTAATGGCGACAACGGCAAGGGAAATACAGCGGATGGACTTTTGGAGATTTTTCAGCCATTAGAGGACTTAATTGGTAAAATCAAGACAATAGGAAAGGCAGAAGATTTACCATTATTGATACCGGGTTTTGCGGAAGATGGTATGTCGGATTTGCTTACCAACATTCTTCATGAATGTTTGAACGAATTTACAATGGAACAAATGAATAAATATGGTGTTCTCTGCAATGGAGTAAAGAAATTTTATACATGGGACATACAACTTAGTGCATGGAAGGAAGTTGAAAAGCCAGCCTATTTTGTCAATGGTAAAGAACTTTTACTAGTTCCTAAATGTATTGTTAGAAAGAATTATTTATTTGGTGTAAATCAGTATTTTACAAGAATTATTTTGGAAAGAATGATTGATGAAGGCGGGTATCGAGATGCCGAAGGGAAGTCAATCCCTAAAAAAGAGATAGTAAAATCCAAAAGATATTCTGGTGAACATTGGCAATATGATGAGGCGATTAAATATACGGTAGCGCATAATGATGCTTTGCATGAGTATCATCATAAATTGCCAGGGTTTTATATGGAGCATGGAAAGCCCATGACGGATGAGGAACTTGATTTTGTAATTTATGGATATGTAATTGCGCAAAGTGCTTAATTAGAGCTGTGACGCTGTAGATTAATAAAATCTACAGCGTCAATTGCAACAAGATAAACACACATTATATAATCATTTTAATGGTATTAACAGTAAAACTTTATTGTGCTTTATATAGACGGGACAAAGGGGATTAAAATGGAAACAACAAAAACTCAGACACCAAAAATATTCATCTCATATTCGTGGAGCAGTGATGAACTTGTGCTCTCTTTGGCTCAGCGCTTAGTATCCCAAGGGGTCGATGTGGTACTTGATAAATGGGATTTGAAAGAGGGACAAGATAAGTATCAGTTTATGGAGAGATGCGTGAATGACCCTGAAATCACAAAAGTGCTTATTGTGTGCGATAAAGTGTATGCCGAGAAGGCAAACAATAGAACTGGTGGAGTAGGGGATGAGACAGTCATCATATCCAGTGAAATGTATGGGAATTTATCACAGGAAAAGTTTATTCCCATTATTGCAGAAAAAGATGAGAACGGAAAACCGTATGTACCTGCCTATATTAAGACAAGAATTTATATTGATTTGTCAGATGATGAAAAATATGAGGCTGAGTATGAAAAGCTGTTGCGAAATATTTCCGATAAACCCTTGTATGTAAAACCTGCATTGGGCAAACTTCCTGATTGGCTTGATGAGGAGAAAACGAACTATTTTCCGCTTGCAGATTTGATTAAGCAAATACGTGGTAGTGCCACAGAAAATAAGCGGAGAAGCTGTATAGTACGTTTCAAAACGGAATATAAAAATGTGCTGAAAACCTTTTATGACAAAGGCGTGACACAAGAAGTGGCTTTTAAGAACTTTCTTGAGACCAAAAGAGTGAGGGATTATTATCTGGATTTTCTGGAAGTAGTGGCAGAGAATGATCCGGAATTTACAGACGTCATAACGGATTTTTTTGAAGATGTATATAATGCTATGACAAACATAAGAAATATAGAAAACCACAATGTAATGCAGGGTTCTGATGCTGACATAGATATTTTTAAGATTCACTTGTGGGAATTGTTTATTTTCACCTTTGTATACTTGCGACATATTGGAAATTATAAAGCAATGAACAGTATTTTAACGCATACATATTTCCTTGAATCTTCTATATTTGGAGGAGATTTACGGGCAAATAATTACACTAAATTCAGACATCATAGCAGGTTGATTGAAGAAGGATACAAACCGATGTCAGAATATAAAAATAAGTTTACACTTTTGGGGGATGTGATTTGTCACCAGAGAGTATTTGCCAATTTATTCATGTGAAGCAATAGCGGAAGCCGATTTGTTTCTATATCAGGTTTGCAATGGTTTAAATCTGAGTGCAGGAGACAATAATTTCCACGGTATTTATTGGTTCCCTAATTTTTATGTCTATGCACAAAATAGGGGATTGGAATGGAGAAAAATGTGTTCTCGGGCTTATTGTAAAAAGATGTTTGATCTATTCGGAGTAGATAGTATTAGTGCGCTGAAAGAGTGTATTGCTAAGTGTGTGTATGAACGTGACATGGGATATCGGGAAAGTTTTGATGCAGCGCCGGCAATTACAAATTTTATTAAGGTCGAGGAGATAGGGAGTTTGAATTAGCGGCAAATATGGTGGTTAGAGAAAGGTTGATTAATCAGGGATACGAAGGGGGTACAATCTATGGGTATAAATGAACTGATAAAAAATGCAATACAGTTGACAGGACATCAACCCTTTCTTTTCGTTGGTTCCGGCTTGAGTAAGCGTTATTTGGGTTCAGAGAAATGGGATGAATTGTTAAGGCTGTTTTGCACAGAGTACAGTGGTAATGAGTTCCAATACGATATCATCTTTTTGAATGAAGAAGAGATAGATTGTGGTGAATTATTAAACTATTTGCAAAACTATTTAAAGAAAAATACATCCAGATGTCTTAATGGAAATTCTGAGCTAAAGAGATTGATTCGTATGTATGATCTGCTAAAATATAAATAAAAATATCCCGACCAAATCATCCAATAGTGCGAACACCTAGAATCAGTGGGGGGATATATTTATTATTTCCAAATATAACATACCATCATGTATAGTGCGAACACCACAATCAGGTACAAGGACAGTATAGCAGAGTCTAAGCAGAAATTCAATAGTAAAATATTGGCGAAATATGAGGATTGATGTGGAGACGGGAACGATGGACTATAAGCCAATAATATAGAGCAAATAATATAAGAATATAGAGGAAAAACATGAACTATATCGGTATGCCCTTGGGAATGTGGGCGTTATTTCAAAAATCATTCCGCCAAAATTTAATCACTGTCCTTGGCTATGATACGTCTACCGCCAGACAGATCACTGCATCTGCCAAGCCCAAATACAAATCTATCATTGCGAAGCTCCCGGAGTTTGAGCCGGAGGACCGCTTCCGCATGAACATTGTAAGTTGTGCCATGCTGTCGGCATTCTGCCTGAGCATGCCGGGGAGACCGACGGTGGAGAAGCTGACGGAGTATTACGGGAAGTCCATGATGACAGGTGCCATGAAATGGTTTTGCAGGCAGAGCGGTAAGAAGAAATTCACCCCCAAGGACATTCAGGGGATGAAGGACA
>ODAI011220977.1_pt1 | contig 31864 bp, 26 predicted proteins | sample 1539321 | NCBI WGS metagenome assembly ODAI01 (sample SAMN02144231, study PRJEB22623) | gut metagenome | biome: sheep rumen | host: Ovis aries | place: New Zealand
ACCCACCATTCACGTCTTCAATCCGCTGGTTGCTTAGCTCAGCTGGGAGAGCATCTCCCTTACAAGGAGAGGGTCATAGGTTCGATCCCTATAGCAACCACCACTTATTTCCCTTCATATGGTCGCTTAGCTCAGTTGGGAGAGCACCTCCCTAACAAGGAGGGGGTCACAGGTTCGAGACCTGTAGCAACCACCAATCACTTCAATCTATATTATTTTTCATTAAGTTGATTTGTTGCATCCGTTGTGATATGTTTTCCTGCTATTGTTTTAATTTTTGGTATTAGAAGACCGGGCGGATGACTGCACCGGATCGGGGGATATTATGGATTTCAGGGAACTGTTGAATTCTGAACAGTATGATTTTATCCGCACCAGTGAAAGACTCGGCAGCCGGATTATGCTGCTCGGACTTGGCGGAAGCTATGCCTATGGAACCAGTAACGAGGGCAGTGATATTGATTTTCGAGGCATCACTCTTAATCTGCCTTCTGATCTGATCGGACTTACTGAATTTGAACAGTATGAAGATAAGGAAACAGACACCGTTATCTACAGTTTCAATAAGATGGTGAAACTTCTTCTTGACTGCAATCCAAATACCTGTGAGATCCTGGGCCTTGACGAGGATCAATATCTGATTAAATCCCCGCTGGGACAGGAACTTATTGATAATGCCGGAATTTTCCTTTCCATGAAAGCCGTCAAGAGCTTCAGCAATTATGCCATGGATCAGCTCCGACGTCTGCAGAATGCCATTGCCCGTGATTCACTTCCCCAGGCAGAAAAAGAGAAACATATCCTTAATTCGGTGAGAAGAGCTGTTGAGCAGTTTAATCTGAACGGCGGCAGTGATAAAACAGGGAGCGGAGACTTCAGGCTCAGTCTTGATCTGTCGGAAGAACCGTCAATGAAAGCAGAAATTTTTGTTGATGCCGAATTCAGACATTATCCTCTCAGAAAATTTTCAGAACTTACCGGCCGGACCAGAGCAGTGCTGAGAGATTACGAAAGACTCACCGGACGCAATAAGAAGAAGGACAGCAACCATCTCAATAAACACGCAATGCACCTGGTCAGACTTCTGATGATGGCTGCCGATATAATCGGAAAGAAGAAAATCATAACTCATAGAACCGCTGATCTGCCGGTTCTTCTGTCCATCCGCCGCGGTGATTACATGCTGGAGGACGGCAGCTATTCACCGGATTTCTTTAAAATAGTTGACGAGTATGATCAAAAACTTCAGGAGGCCGTCCGACATCATGACCTTCCTGATGAGCCGGACATGCGGGCTGTGGCGCGACTGGTGGAGAGAGTCAATTATTATGCGGTAACAGGGAAATACCATGACTGATATGAAACATGAAATTGAGCTGAGACTCCGACAGGTGGAGCAGCAGCGCGGTGTAAAGATTATTTATGCTGCTGAATCCGGCAGCAGAGCCTGGGGACTGGCATCACCGGACAGCGACTATGATGTGAGATTTGTGTATGTCCAGCCGCGGGAGGAATATCTCAGAATTGATGAGCAGCCTGATTTTATCGAGTGGCAGCTTGACGCGGTCTACGATATTAACGGATGGGATCTGAAAAAAACGCTGAGCCAGATAGCCTCCGGCAATGCAACTGTTTTTGAATGGATGAACTCTCCGGTGGTCTACCGGACCTCGCAGCAGTGGGAGAATATGTGCCCGGTATTCAGACAGTATTTTTCACAAAAGGCCGCGGTACGCCATTATTTCGGAATTGCAGTGAAGACGTTTACAAAATATCTCCAGGATGAGAAGGTCAGATACAAAAAATATTTTTACGCCCTGCGTCCGCTGCTTGCCGCAAGGTATATTGAAAACCGACACGGCGAACCTCCGGTGCTGTTTGAACAGCTTGAAGGTGAACTTCCGGCGGAACTTCGAGAAACAGTGGGTAGGCTTCTGGAAATTAAAAGACAGACCGCAGAGAGTGAAAAACTTCCGGCGATTGCTCCGATCAGTGCTTTTATTGAAAAGGAACTCGAGTTCCAGCGGGAGATGCTGGCAAAACTGCCGGATGATCGCAACCCTGATTATTCCGGTCTGAACGGGATCCTGCGCGGGACTGTGCTCGGTACCCTGGCTGATGTTTCACGCTGATAAATAAAACGTTTCGTGAAAGACCGGTGAAACATTTCTGCTAATGCAACATACAGTTTCTGTTGTGGTATAATACGCCCGTCCGGAGCGCCGTTGAACACACATTTGTTGCGGTGCAGAGCCGTATGCCGGCCCCGGTGACGTAGTTTGAGTATTTTTAACAAATTTAGGTGATTTGATGAATTTGTCCAGTTTCATGCCGAAGGATCTTGTATATCCAAAGGCTGCAGCCTGTCTTACAGAAGAGGAAAAGAAGGATTACATTGAAAAAATAAGCGGACTGCTTAAAGAGCAGAATGCTGCGGTTATCGCGCACTATTACTGCAATGACGATGTTCAGGCTCTGGCCGAATCCACCGGAGGTTTCATCGGTGATTCTCTTGAAATGGCAAAATGGGGAAAAAAATCATCATTTGACAGGCTGATTGTCTGCGGTGTGCGTTTCATGGGCGAAACTGCAAAAATCCTCAGTCCGGAAAAAACAATTCTCATGCCTTCTCTTAAAGCCGAGTGTTCGCTGGATCTCGGCTGCCCGGCAAAGGAATTTTCCGAATTCTGCGATCAGCATCCGAACCGCACAGTAGTTGTCTATGCCAATACCTCTGCCGCTGTCAAGGCAAGGGCAGACTGGGTTGTAACCTCTTCAATTGCGATCCAGGTGGTTGAACACCTTCACTCTCTGGGCAAGGAGTTGATCTGGGCTCCGGATCGTCATCTCGGTTCATATATTGAAAGACTTACCGGTGCAGACATGCTCAGATGGCAGGCTCACTGTGTTGTTCATGACGAGTTCAAGGCACAGGCTCTGGAAAAACTTAAACAGATGCATCCTGATGCCGCTGTGCTGGTTCATCCTGAGTCTCCTGCCGCGGTAGTTGAAATGGCTGATGTTGTCGGATCAACCTCTCAGCTGCTGAAGGCTGCCAAGACTCTTCCTAACAGTAAACTGATTGTTGCAACTGATTCCGGTATTTTCTATAAGCTGCAGCAGGCCTGCCCGGATAAAGAACTGATAATAGCTCCTACCCAGGGTGAGGGCGCAACCTGCAAGAGCTGTGCGCACTGCCCGTGGATGGCCATGAACGGTTTGAAGGAAATATACGAGGCTCTTACCGCAGGTCAGGACACCGGTTTACATGAGGTTCATGTTGAAGAGGAAATCAGGGTTAAAGCTCTTAACTCTCTTAACCGCCTGCTGGATTTTTCAGAAAAACTTGCCGGCCGGAAATAAACTGATCGTACTCCGTACCCAACTGGAGTTATAAGAGACGCGGGTGTATACGCTACATCCGCGTTTTTTCGTGGAAAGAAAGTATTTATGGTCAGCCTGGTTTCCATCCTGTTTTTTCTGATAAACAGAATGGCACTCAGTTCTGTCAGAATTCCCGGAAACGGTCATGATGCAAAGTTGCCAACTATCCACGTATGCATAACTGATGATTTGTTGTATTGAACTGACGGTAATGATCACATTTTGGATTCGTTCTTGTTGCTATAATTTCTGCTGTTTGATGCGGTATTTGCGTATTTGCGAAGGAGATATTGACGATGAGCGGCCCGAAGGATTCCAAAGCGGAGATAGAAGCAAGAAGAAGAGCAGAACTTGAAAGAAAGAGAAGAGAGGAGGCGGAGCGCAGAGCCAGGATCCGGAAACTTCAGAATACTCTCAGGGCCGGATTGAACGATATTGAAGAACTGAGACGGAGTTTTGAAAACAGCCGTTCACAGATTGCAGCTGATGCGAATAAGCTCGGGGTCCGTGTACCGGGGATCCTGTCTGAATTAGATTTTGTTGCAGAAAAAAATTCCATAGTCAGATCTGTAGATTTAGGAAGTAATAGTCTGCAGAATCTTGAATCAAGTATTAAAAAGGTTGAACGAAGTGCTGCAGATCTAGCCGCCCGTTCCGCAGATCTGATCCAGCAGGCGTGTAATATCCTGCGTCTGAAGAAAAAGATCACTGAAGAAACCGAAAGTTACAGAAAGATCGCTGATGCCGCCGCTTCGGCGATGCAGGAGCTTTCGGATTATTCAAAAAAGGTGGAGGTGGAAGTACCGGATTCTGTGGCAGAAAGTGCGCTGACCGTCAACCGTGATAATGATGTAAAGGTGGATCTCGATTCTGATGATCCGGACTATTTAAGCAGTGTTATCGGTTCACTGAGAAAGGGACAGCAGGCTCAGGAAAAACAGATTGCTGATATTTCCGGTGCCCGTACTGCGATGACAGAGCAGTACTGCGGAAGACTTATGGAGGAGATTGCTCTTGCCGGAGAGACTTTTGCCAGAGAACTGGAAAAATCCCGTATAGCAGAAGAAAACCGCAGAAAGCAGGAAGCCCGGCGACAGGAAATGCAGAAGCTTGAGGAGGCAAGGCAGGAGCAGCAGAAGAAGGAAAAAATAATTTCCGATATCTATTCTTCTGTAGATGAACTGCGTAGTCTGCACCTTGATGTTCATCTGCGTGATCAGATGCTGGAGATCCTTGAAAATACCTCCCTGTCAGGCTACGATTCAGCCTTTTTGAAAAACTACCAATCCATTACTGTTATTCCTTTCATCAAAAAATGCCGAGTCTGTGATGCACAGTTCAGGGAAATGGCTGAAATTTATTCCGGGAAGAAGGCTGAATATGAGGTTCTGTGTGAGGATCTTGCACTGGAGGCCAGGCAGCTGCCGTGTGAAAAGGAAAGTATTGCCTTCTACAGTTCAGAGATTGAAAGACTTCATAAACTTGCACAGCATCGCAACGAGGAGCGTTATATTCAAAGGGTTATCGACGAGGTTATGGAGGAAATGGGATACAATGTTCTCGGCTGCAGCAAGGTGCTGTATGAAGGAACACAGTATGATACTCTGTTTCGCTACGGGGAACACACTGCCATAAGAATCACCTGTTCCAACGGCCAGATCTGTGCGGAGCTTGGAGGAATGGATGTCTGTGATCGTGATGCCGATACTGCTGAAGCGGCGGAACAGGCAAATGAAATGAAGGAATTCTGTGATGATTACCGGATTTTCAAAGAAAAGGTGGCTGAACGCTGTGTGAACCTGACTCTTGTTTCGGAACTCAAACCTTCCCCTGAATATGCCCAGATCCATAATCTTGAGGATTATGACGTTGATGAGGAAACCAAACAGTCATGTATTCAGACTGCACAAAGCATCCAGAATGCAGCCGCAGAAACCCAGAAGTCTATGTCTGTTGAACAAGAAGAATAACTAACAGGAGAACAGGTAGTATGGCTAAAATAAAAATCTGTCCAGAATGTCATACCGGCAACAGTCCAGGAGATGTGGAGTGCTGCGAATGCGGATATGATTTGAGCGGGGTTCCTCTTTCAGAAGAAGCTTTTCAGGAATCGACTGTACCGCATAATGAACCGGAGCAGGGCGCATCTTCTGAAGACATGGACGCACAGCCGGTGCAGAGTACTGAAACGACAGAAAGTACTGAGACTAAACCGGCAAAGATCTGTACCTGCGGACAGATTAATTCACCCACAATGAAGTTCTGTGCCAAATGCCGCGGATCTATCAAAAATCAGCCGAGGGTTTTTATTGATGCCGGCAGATATCAGAGAGCCATGGATGAACTGCAGGAGATAAAAAAGAACGTTCAGAACTCTGAAACTCCCCGGACACCTGTCCGGGAACATACCGGTACCCCGGTGTTCACACTTAAATCCGCCACAGATGACTATTCATTTTCAATTGATCCGCAGCACTCGCTGGCGGTTATCGGCAGAGAGAATCAGATGGCGGAATATCTTCATGACAAGGGTTATGTAAGCCGCAGACATGCCAAGGTTGGATACCGCGGCGACCTGGTGTCCATCACTGATCTGAACAGCAGTAACGGTACTTTCATCAATTACCGGAAAATTACCGCCGGCGAGGAGGAACTCCTTCATGAGGGAGATCGGGTTTCACTGGGCGGACCGTGGAATGAAGACCAGAAGGATCCGGATACAGCCTATTTTACGGTTCAATACACTAAGGATGAGCAGTAGTGTATATCGCACGAATTCTCTATCCGGTTAAGGTGCTCGGACCGGGTGAACGGATCGGGATCTGGATGTGCGGATGTCACCACGGATGCAGAGGGTGCAGCAATCCTGAACTGTGGGATTTTGACGAAAAATACCATGTAACCTCCGCTCCGATCATGGATTTTATTTCAAAAATCGCTGAATCAAACCGTATTGACGGTTTTACCATAAGCGGCGGTGAACCGTTTCTTCAGCCGGATGCACTGCGGGAGTTGATCCCGTTTTTCAGACGGTTCTGTTCTGATATTCTGGTTTACAGCGGATTCACCTATTCTGAACTTAAACGCAGATATCCGGATATTCTGTCATCCATTACAGTTCTTATTGACGGGAAATATATCGAATCACGCAACCGCAACTGTTTCCTGCGCGGATCAGACAATCAGAAAATCCGGATCCTGGATCCTCAGATGAAAGATTTTTATGAGAACTATATTCGGGGTAATACCAACCGGATCCAGAATTTCCGTGCGGCGCAGGGTTTTGTATCTGTCGGGATCCATCAGCCGGGATATCATCAGGATCTTGCTGAGAATCTGGCCGGGAAAGGTATTATTGTGGACTAGATTTTGAACTGATCCAAAAAATTCCGGTCTGCTGTGCGGTAAAGATATTGATTTATAGCTTATTTGCATAGAATAGAGTTGGATTTTCGGTTTTATTGTCACAATGGAGTTGATCATGCTTGTTACCTATAGAATGCTGACCGGAGAGGGCAAGGAGGAGTGTGAAGACAGTGCTCTGATTTATGATCGCGGCAGCCGTGAGCTCCTGCACGGAGGAAACGGTTCAACCAGAATTGAAGAGCCGTGCATTATCGCCATAGCCGACGGTGTCGGAGGAAATCCCGGAGGCCGTGATGCAAGTACCTTCGCCATGAATGCTCTGCTTGAACAGTTCAGTGATCTTGAGGTTCCGTTTGATGCCGGGCAGATCAGGGATAAAATCAGGCAGATCAACTGTGATCTGGTGTCATACTCTTCAGATCTGCATGAAAAAGCCCATATGGCCACAACCTTTACCGCGCTGTTCTGCAGTGGCGGCAGAATTGTCATCGCCCATGCGGGAAATACCAGACTCAACGCACTTAACAACTGTTTTCTCAAACAGCTCAATACCGATCATTCCACCTACCAGTATCTGAGGGACATCGGCGATTATGAAGCGTCGGAAAGATGCAATAAATCGGAAATATACAGTTTTCTCGGCGGAGGGGATCCGGAGGGATTGCGAAGACTGGAAATCAAAGTACTGGAGAAAGATCAGATCCCTGAAATAATGATCCTGACATCCGACGGCATTCACGAGTATGTAGAACTTGATGACTTTGAAGATCTGATGGCTGACGGTTCGGTTTCCTCAGAGCAGAAAACAGCATCGTTGGTTGAGATGGCTCTGGAAAATTTTTCCCGGGACGATAAGACGGTTCTGATTATTGAAAGAAACGGCAGACAGTCCGGCTGCTGAAAATCATGATTATTTGCAATAAAAAAACCGGATTGATCCGGTTTGAGCTGTGTTAATAAGGAAAGGCGCATATCTAGGAGGCGCTGTTGAAGAAGCATACCTTCCGGTGACTCTTGTTGCGCATCTTGATTTTTTTTACCATTCTGAAATGTGAACGGGCGCGAACCGGTTTTTTCTTGAAGATTGATCTTCTCACTTGCAGATTCCTCCTTTTACCTGTCGTTATGAACTGAATCCAGGTAGTTGATGAATTCAGGACTGTTTCTGTTATAGTACTTGATTCCCCAGTTGTCGAAATTGTATTTTTCAGTGTATTCATTGAGCTCATAGTCAACGTAGAAAAGTTCTCCGTTGTGAACTACAAAATTGGTAGGGAAGTAGTCGATATTGATTTTGTTGTTTCTGCAGATATCCTGCATTGCACGGATCTGATTCAGGTGATCTTCAGTGATGGAACCATCCATGATGTAATCAATCAGAACCGGACCTTCAATATATTCCTTGAGAATAATTTCCTGGCTTTTGTCAAAGTCAATCATCATCGGCATCTTGATCCCGATGCGTCTGAGAAAATCATAGTGGGCAAGTTCAAGCCCGATTTTGTCCTCAGGGAAACTGTAGTAATCACACTTTTCATGGTGGATTTTTTTGACGGTGAAAGGATTGCTCTCCTCATCGCGGACTAGATAGGAATATCCGCCCTTACCTTTACCAAGAAGTCTTTCAACTTCATATCTGGAATTGTGAATATCAAAAAACTGCATCTCAAACAACTTAAAACAACGAAATGAAATAACAAAATGAAATAAAAAAAACAAATCTTAATCAATTCTGCTAAGTGTATCACTTTTTTGCTGTATAAAGAATATAAAGTCTTGAATTTTTTTGCTTTTTTTGTATAGCTATAATTGTACGGGAAATGAGCACTCCGGGGTGACATCGCAACTGTACGGCAAACGGTATGTCAAGAGGCGGCAGCTGTTTTTTTTGATCCTTTTGAACTTGATCAAAAATTCGATTTTTTTTAAAATTATCACGACAATATGAACAGATCTGCCCGATGAATTCTGCTTGCGGCATAATGTTTTTTCTGTTTCCGGAAGTCTCCGGAAAACAGCTGCGTATTGCCCGGTTCTTTGATTATTGCTGTGTTTTCCGCCGGAATGCGGGGGAACAGCTGATTTTTGTTTTGTGAGAGTATTCTATGGAAATTTTAAAAGGTGCTCCGGCCTTATCCGAATTTCGTGTTAACAAACTGCTTGATGAATGTAAAAAACTCGGTCTTGATGTTGATTCCGTTTATGCCGAATTTGTTCACTTCGCCGATGTCAGCGAAGCTCTGGACAGCGGGGAATCTGAAGTACTGGCCAGACTGCTGACCTACGGTCCCGCCATTGAACAGCACGATCCGGACGGAACCCTGCTGCTGGTAGTTCCGCGTCCAGGCACAATTTCCCCTTGGTCATCCAAGGCTACCGATATCGCTCACAACTGCGGTCTAGGCAAAATCAAGCGTCTCGAGCGTGGTATTGCTTACTATATCTCCTCCGCAAAGCAGCTGGATGTGAATCTTATCAAACCTCTGATCCACGATCGTATGATGGAGGTCGTTTTCGGTTCCCTGGATGATGCCCAGAAGCTTTTCAGCTCACAGACTCCTGCACCGATGACTTCAGTTGATATTCTCAAGGACGGTATCGCAGCTCTCGAAAAGGCAAATGTTGAACTCGGTCTTGCCCTCAGTCATGATGAAATGGAGTACCTGGTTAAGAGCTTTACCGAACTGAAGCGCAATCCTAACGATGTTGAACTCTACATGTTCGCCCAGGCCAATTCCGAACACTGCCGTCACAAGGTGTTCAATGCCGACTGGGTGATTGACGGGGTTAAGCAGGATAAATCCCTGTTCAAAATGATTAAGAATACCTATGACTGCAATCATGACTATATTTCATCTGCCTATAAAGATAATGCTGCAGTTATGGACGGTTCACAGGCAGGCCGTTTCTATCCTGATCCGGTGACCAAACAGTACGAATTCCACAATGAACCGATTGATATTCTGATGAAGGTTGAAACTCACAACCATCCAACCGCAATCTCCCCTTATCCGGGAGCTGCAACCGGTTCCGGCGGTGAAATCCGTGATGAAGGTGCAACAGGTGTCGGTTCCAAGCCTAAGGCCGGTATGTGCGGTTTCTCCGTGTCCAATCTGAGAATTCCTGATTTTATTCAGCCGTGGGAGACGGATTTCGGTAAACCTTCCCGTATTTCATCAGCTCTTGATATTATGATCGAGGGTCCTCTCGGTGCTGCAGGATTCAATAACGAATTCGGAAGACCTAATATTGTCGGTTATTTCAGAACCTATGAAGAAAAGGTTAAAAGTCACAACGGTGAGGAAATCCGCGGTTATCACAAACCGATCATGCTTGCCGGAGGTCTGGGCAATATCAAGAAGGAACACATCAACAAGGGTGTTATACCGGTTGGTGCCAAACTGATCGTGCTGGGCGGTCCTGCCATGAACATCGGTCTTGGCGGCGGTGCCGCTTCATCCATGACCTCCGGTCAGTCTGCCGAGGATCTTGATTTCGCCTCTGTACAGCGTGACAATCCTGAAATGGAACGCCGCTGCCAGGAGGTTATCGACTGCTGCTGGCAGATGGGCAAGAAGAATCCTATTCTGTTCATCCATGATGTGGGAGCAGGCGGACTTTCAAATGCTCTGCCGGAACTGGTTAACGACGGTAACAGAGGCGGTGTATTCCAGCTGCGCAGTGTTCCTAACGATGAGCCGGGCATGAGTCCGTATGAAATCTGGTGTAATGAATCCCAGGAACGTTATGTACTGGCTGTATCTGAAGAGGATTTCCCTGTATTCGAAAAAATCTGCAAGCGCGAAAGAGCTCAGTTTGCTGTAGTGGGAACCGCAATCGAGGAGCGCCGTCTGGAACTTGACGACAGCTACTTCAACAACAAGCCGATTGATCTTCCTACCGATGTACTTCTCGGCAAGCCTCCTAGAATGCACAAGAATGTTAAATCTCTGAAGGCTGAAGGTCAGGATATTTCAACCCAGCACATCCAGCTTCACGATGCTGCCGACCGTCTGCTGCGTCTTCCTACCATTGCAGAGAAAACATTCCTTATTACCATCGGTGACCGTACCGTTACCGGTATGGTTTCACGTGACCAGATGGTTGGTCCGTGGCAGGTTCCGGTTGCGGATAATGCTGTTACCACCGCCAGCTACGACAGCTACTACGGAGAGGCCATGTCCATGGGTGAACGCACCCCGGTTGCCCTGCTTAACTACGGCGCATCTGCACGTCTTGCTGTAGCCGAGGCTCTGACCAATATTGCCAGTGTGAACATCGGCAATATTGAACGTGTAAAACTTTCAGCAAACTGGATGGCGGCTGCCGGTCACCCTGGTGAGGATGCCGGTCTGTACGAGGCGGTAAAGGCTGTTGGCGAGGATTTATGTCCTAAACTCGGTATCACCATCCCTGTTGGAAAGGATTCCATGTCCATGAAGACCAGATGGGAGGAGAACGGTGAGCTGAAGGAGGTTATCTCTCCACTGTCACTGATTATCAGTGCCTTTGCACGTGTTGAAGATGTGCGCAAGACTGTAACTCCTCAGCTCAGAACCGACTGCGGTGATACCTCCCTGATCCTGGTTGATCTCGGTATGGGCAGAAACCGTCTGGGCGGAAGTGCTCTGGCTCAGGTTTACAAGGAACTGGGCAGGGAAACTCCGGATGTTGAAAGCGCAGAACAGCTCAAGGCATTTTTCGATGCAATGCAGTTCCTGGTTTCACGCAACAAGATCCTTGCATACCATGACCGTTCCGACGGCGGTCTGTTTGTGACAGTTGCCGAAATGGCATTCGCCGGAAAGACCGGTGTGAAGGTAAGTCTTGATCAGATTGATGTGGATGATGTCAAGGCGCTGTTCTCTGAAGAACTCGGTGCGGTAATCCAGGTTGCTGAAGAGGAGAAGGAAAAGGTTCTCAACATTTTTGCCGGTCACGGTCTGGGCAACCATACCTATGTAATCGGTAAACTCAGCAGTGATGATCACATTACCTTTACCCGTGACGGTAACCCTGTACTGAGCGACAGCCGTGTTCATTTCAGAACCGTATGGGCTGAAACAACCTACCGTATGCAGGCACTGCGTGACAATCCTAAGTGTGCAAAGAGCGAATTCGATGCCAAGTTTGATGAAAAGGATCCCGGTCTGAATGTTAAACTGACCTTTGATCTGAATGAAGATATCACAGCACCGTTTGTAAACGTAGGTGTTGCCCCTAAGATTGCCATTCTGCGTGAGCAGGGTGTCAACTCGCAGAACGAAATGGCCAACGCCTTCAAGAAGGCCGGTTTCAATGCCATCGATGTTCACATGAGCGATATTCTCTCCGGCAGAGTTTCTCTGAAGGACTTCAAGGCACTGGCAGCATGCGGCGGTTTCTCCTACGGTGACGTTCTTGGTGCCGGTGAGGGCTGGGCTAAATCAATTCTGTTCAACAGTGTGGCCCGTGACGAGTTTGAAGCATTCTTCAAACGCGGTGATACCCTGGCTCTCGGTGTGTGCAACGGCTGTCAGATGATGTCAAATCTGCGTGATCTGATCCCTGGTGCTGAACTTTGGCCGCACTTTGTAAGAAATGAATCTGAAAGATTCGAGGCCCGTTTTGCCCTGGTTGAAATTCAGAAGTCTCCGTCCCTGTTCTTCTCAGACATGGCCGGCTCTCATATGCCGATTGCAGTTTCACACGGTGAAGGACGTGCCGAATTCAGAGATCAGAACCACCTGGATCAGACGGTAGCTTCAAATCTGGTTGCGGTGAAGTTTATCAACAACTACGGTGAACCTACAGTTCAGTATCCGTTCAATCCTAACGGTTCTCCACTGGGTATTACCGGTCTTACCACTACAGACGGCCGTGTTACCATCATGATGCCTCATCCTGAGCGTGTTGTACGTGCAGTGTGCAACTCATGGCATCCTTCCGACTGGCAGGAGGCCAGCCCTTGGCTGAGAGCATTCAGGAATGCAAGAAAGGCTCTTCAGTAGTTTCTGGTACTGATTTGTCTATAATCTGAACTGTCCCGACAGCTGTTGCAACGGCTGCCGGGATTTTTGCCCGTATTAACGGTGTCCGGCCACTGGAACCGGACTGAATAATAAAAAAGCGGCGCAAAGGCCGATCTGACGGGAATTTCAACAAAAAAAATATTATAATATCACTGTACGTCGCTAGGAGATTGTAATGATTCCGGAAGAACTTAAGAAACGGCTTGTCGGAGCACTGATTCTTATTGCTGTATTCATGATAGCCGTTCCTGTATTCATCTCTGGTAAAAATGTAAACAGAGATCAGAGACTGCTCGAACAGATCGAGCGTCATCATGCCGCCATGGAGGCAGCATCCGGATACAGCGGTGAAACTTCGGAGCAGGCAGCAACTGTACCGCAGACTGTTCCACAGATTTCCGAACCTGAACCGAAAAAGCCGGCAGCACGTCCTGCACCCGGTGATCTGGACAATGTACGCATCGTGGATGATCACAGGGAAACCGGGCCTGCCTCTCAGCAGCCGAAGGAAAACAGAAAACCTGAACCTGCACGAAATGACAGCAGAACCGCGGCACAGAAGCCTGCACCGAAGCAGGAACCTGTCCGTCAGCCACCTAAGCAGGAGAGCAGACCGCAGCCGAAGAATACGGTAACGGTAATCAATCAGCAGACAAAGCGTACCATTGAAGTTCCGGTGAAACAGCCGAAACCGGATCCGAACTATATATATGACGGCGGTAAAAAAATTGAAAGTTCACCGATTACCACCAAGAATCCGATTACGGGAAATATTGAACGCTACGAGCTGAATGCCGGAGCTTATTCGACCATGACTGCGGCCCGCAATCTGGAGCAGAAAATTAAAAAATACTGCGGCGTTACCAGAACCGTTCCGGTGATGAACCAGAGCACCCGTGTGAGAATGTTCAGGGTGATCTGCGGAAACTCCACCAACGTTTCTGAACTGCAGCGAATACAGAATCAGATTAAACCGTACGTAAGTGCGCAGTTGCAGAAGGTGAAATAAATTGAAGGCGCTTGAACTTGAAAACTGGCTTAACAGCTACCTTAAAGTGAATGAATTCAGAGACTACTGTCCCAACGGGATCCAGGTGGAGGGAAAAGATGAGATCCGCCGGATTGTCACCGGGGTGAGCGCCTCTGCAAAACTGCTGGAGTACGCCGCCCGTACCGGTGCCGATGCTGTGCTGGTTCATCACGGTATATTCTGGAAGGGAGATCCGCAGGTCATCAGAACTTTCCGCAGGAAACGCATTGAAATCCTGATTAAAAACGATCTGAATCTTTTTGCCTACCATCTGCCGCTGGATGCCCATCCGGAAATCGGCAACAATGTACTGCTGGCACAGACACTCGGAATCGAGATTGACGGTGCCTGCGACGAGGGTGAGAAGCATCCGCTGGTGCTGAGGGGGCATCTTGCACAGCCGTGCCGTCTCAGTGATTTTATTGCACTTATAGATCACAAACTTGACCGTAAATCGTTTTATATCGGTGACGGCGGTGCCATAATAGACAGCATTGCCTGGTGCACCGGGGCCGCACACGACAACATTGAACTTGCCGCCCGCTGCGGAGCCGGGCTTTATATTTCAGGGGAGATTGCGGAGCGTACTGTTCACGAGGCCGAGGAGCTTGGTATTGCCTACGTTGCGGCCGGTCATCACTGTACCGAGATCTTCGGTATAAGGAAACTCGGGCAGGTTCTGGCTGATCGTTTCGGGCTTGATGTTGAGTTCGTAAATATGCCGAACAGTATTTAGCATTCAGTTAAGAATATAATAAATAACAAGGTAAAGATAACTATTACTATAACAATAAAACATAAGAGGAAACAGGAAACATCACAATGGACACTTTTGTACCCAAGGTGTTAATGGTCGAGGATTCTGCACCGCTTCAGGCGGTATTCTCAGCGTACCTGAAGAACGAACAGATTAATCTTAAAATATCTTCCACCGGCGAAAAAGCCCTCGATCTGATCAATTCATTTAAACCGCACATCATCCTTCTGGATATATATCTTCCCGATATGTCAGGACTTGAAATTCTCAAAATGGTTTTTTCCGCCAAGCTTGACATAAAGGTCATTGTGATAACCGGTTCTGATTCTGTAACCGATGCCATCGATGCCATGCACTACGGGGCGTATGATTTCCTCTCCAAGCCGATATCGGCAGCCCGTCTCAAGGTTACTCTGAACAATACCATCAACAATCTTCATCTTAATAATCTGGTTACACAGTACCAGTCCCAGCAGTCGGACCATTTTGTCGGCTTTATCGGCGCCTCCAAGGTGATGCAGGGTGTCTACCAGACCATTGAGAGAGTGGCACCGTCAAAGGCCACAGTATTTATAACCGGGGAGAGCGGTACCGGAAAGGAGGTCTGTGCCGAGGCCATCCATAAGCTGAGCAACTGCAAAAACGGGAAATTCATCCCTCTCAATTGCGCCGCAATTCCGCGGGAACTTATAGAAAGTGAGATCTTCGGTCACGTCAAGGGTGCCTTCACCGGTGCGGTTACATCCCGTGAGGGTGCGGTGGGTCTGGCTGACGGAGGTACACTGTTTCTTGATGAAATCTGTGAAATGGATCTGTCGCTGCAGAGCAAGCTGCTTCGTTTTCTGCAGACCGGAAAATACTACAAGGTGGGTTCCAACCAGCTTGAATCGGTGGATGTCAGAATTGTGTGTGCCACCAACCGCAACCCGATGGTTGAAGTCAAGGCGGGCCGTTTCAGAGAGGATCTGTTCTACCGTCTGCATGTAATCCCGATTTCCCTTCCGCCTCTGCGGGAGCGCGGTGACGATATCGAACGTATTGCCCAGAAATTCCTGATTGAGTTCTCCAACGAGGAGAAGAAGTCATTTACCCGTTTCAGTCTGAGAGCAAGTCAGCTGATGATGTCATACGACTGGCCGGGAAATGTGCGCCAGCTGCAGAATATTGTCCGTCAGATCGTGGTTCTCAACGACGGAACTGAGGTGACGGAGGAAATGCTGCCGGAAAGCATCCGCAGTTTTGTCAACAAGGATTACGAGATCCCTGCCGGCATTGTCGGTTCAGTACCGCGTCCGTATGATCTCAAACAGAGTGAAATGTTTGAAATCAAACCTCTGGCGAAGATCGAGCGCGAGGCCATTGAAAAAACCATCAGATATTTCCAGGGAAATATCGAAAAGGCATCCCAGGCGCTGCAGATTAATTCATCCACCATCTACCGAAAAATGAAGGTGTGGAACCGTGAGGATCGGGAGAAAAGTCTGGCCATGTAGTGCTCTTTCCTGCTGAAAATTGTTTTTGCCGGCACTGTTATCAGCGGCTGTTCTCGTGATAGAATATGAAAAGGTGTATCTGTACACAGCAGAACGTAAATTATAATAAAAATTATAAAGCTCACAGAGCTGGGAGAGAGATATGAGTAGGATTGATGTTAATATTCTTAAACAGATTGGCAATGATGTCGGAATGGACATGTATGACAGTTTAATCGAAATTTTTATTTCCGATTCAAGCGAGCGTCTGGCATCACTGAAAAGCCAGTTTGAAAACAATGATCTGGCAAAGCTGAAAATTACCGCACACACCCTAAAGTCGGTATGTGCCCAGTACGGCGCAATGGGTTGTTCGGCAATAGCCAAGGATCTTGAAAAAATGTGCGTGGATCATCCGTCTGATAATGAAACCATCGGTAAAACGGTGGCGCAGCTTTCAGATGAACTGGATGAAGCAATGAAGGAAATAAAGGAAATCAAAATCTAGGAACATATGAAAATATCCAGTTTCCAGTTCAGCGGAAGAGAACTTCTTTCGACTACGCAGCTGGCGGCGGATGCGGTCAGGGATCGCGGAATGGATCGCCGTCCCGACCTTATGTTTGTTTTCTATTCCTCAATTAATGAGATCGTCGATTCCAGGGAACTTCTCCTTGAGAATTTCCCTGATGTCCGTATTATCGCAAGTTCCTCCGAACACGGCATCATCAGCAATAATCAGAATTTCTACAATATGGAGCAGGCAGTGGGGGTTATGGCCTTCTATGATCCCGACGGTGCCTACGGAACAGCCAGCGGCTATCTGCAGGAGGAAAATTTAACCGAGTCGGTTCAGCAGATTATCCAGGATGCTCTTCAGGACTGCAACCGCGAGGGTGAGCTTCCACGACTGGTCTGGTTCTATGCGGCAAATTCAGACCAGGAAAAGATTATTGATGTGCTGGAGGGGTATTTCGGCAGTTCTGTGCCTATTTTCGGCGGTGTTCCGGGCAAGGTGGGTGATCAGAAGGTCTGTTATGACCAGAACAACATTTTTTTTAACGGTCACTACCTGATGCTGGTGCTGATGTATCCATCCTGTGAAATCAAGACCGGATTCGGTTCACTCTACCAGTCCACCAAATTTACCGGAATGATCACCAGGGTTGAGGATGATCGGGTTATTGAAATTGATTACAAGCCGGCATTTCAGGTTTACTCCGGATGGCTCAATTCCATTGTTCCCCGGGAGCTGTTCGAGGATCAGTCTGTCTATATGGATGAGCTGCTGCTGCTTCATCCGCTGGGGATCCAGATCGGGGTGGCGGGTATTGAGCAGAACTACCAGGTGTTCCAGATTATGGAAACGGTGGACGATCAGGAACTGGTTACCACCAACCATTTCAAATTCGGTGACAGGATTACCCTGCTTTCCCTTAACAAGAACAATTCACTTGATCGCGAGTTTCAGTCCCAGCTGATGCTCAACGATATTTATTTTGACAACAGCAAGATTTGCGGAGTCCTTTCAGCAGTCTGTGCCGGATACCGCAATCAGCTGGTTCCGAAAAATCTCAAATTTCTTGAGAAGGTTACCATGCCGCTGATGGGGTTAGTTTCCTCCGGTGAACACGGAAGATTTACCAACGGCACGAATCATGAATCCAATCTGATGATTGAATCTGTAATTTTCTATGAGAGGCACTAGCCATGGCCAATGAGATTTCCGCAACCAAGGATGAACTCCTGAATGAACTGAAGAAAAGCAGACTTATGCTTACCTTCAGCATCGATCGTGAGCACCATGAAAGTGTGGAAATCAATTCAATTCTCAATGCGGTGGATTCTATTGCCGACAGCGGTGACTTCAATTCGATTTTCAACAATCTTACGGTTCATCTGCAGGAACTGATCAACTTTGACTATCTTACGCTGTTTAAGCTTCATGAAGATATCTGGGAGCCTATTTACAGTAATGATGCGAATCTGATCAATGTGGCCCTTGCCAACAGTTCTCTTACCAAGAGAGTGGTGCTGGAGGGGCAGGTTGTGGCACTTTATGATCCGTTTCAGTTTCAGGAGTTCACCGCGGTCAATTCCAGACTGGCGAAATATTTCAACTCGGTGCTGATGGGCGGTCTGACCATTTATTATGATAACTGTTATCTGCTGGTTCTTTCCAGCCGTGAGAAGTTTAAGATGGATCTGTATGCCAGGGATCTGCTGCTAAAGTATTTTCCTCTGCTGAATCAGGCGATCAACATGGCCTGGTATCACGGGGCAATGTCGAGGGAAATCAACCGTCAGACCGGTACCTACAAGAAAACCATCGATAAAATCAGAAGATTTATCGAGATTTCCAATTTTGCCTACTGGCGTACCGACGAGTCCCACACCTTTGTCAGCGACAACCTTGGATTCCCGCTTTCCATGCATCTTAAAAATGTGGCGGAGGTTCTGTTCAAATCAAATCTGCTGGATCTCAAATCGATAGATGAGGTGTACAGCGAGGAGCCGGTTAAACCGCAGAAGGATACCTCGACCATTCAGAATATTGTTTACAACCATTCAGATATCTATAAGTTTATCACCCCGATCAAGCTGCAGGGCACCGAGTATTTTATCGGACTGCACGGCAAGCCGAACTATGAGGAGAACGGCAAGTTCCTCGGTTATATCGGTGTGTTCTACGATCTGTCGGAGGAGGTGCGCATTCAGCAGAATCTGGAAAGCGCCAAGAAGATCAGTGAGGATGTCAGCCGTTCCAAGACCCAGTTCCTGGCAATGATGTCACACGAAATCAAGACTCCGATGCAGGCTATTGTGGGTGTGCTCGATCTGCTGAATCTTACGGAACTGACGGATGAACAGAAGAATCTGATCCAGCACGTATCTCATTCGGCCAATCTGCTGCAGACTCTGCTCAAGGATGTGCTTGACTATTCCCGCATGGGTTCCAACGAAATGAAACTTGAGGAGCTGGAATTCTCCGTCCGCTTTACCATGAGTTCGATTATCAAACAGATGCTGCCGAAGGCGAAGGAGCAGGGTATCGAACTCAAACTGGAAATCGATGACAAGTTCCCGAATATGATCATCGGTGATCAGACCAGACTGTCCCAGGTTATTTTCAATCTGATCGGTAACGCCATCAAGTTCACCCAGTACGGTGAAGTTAAACTCAAGGCCTATGTGCAGAAGAACCATACGCTCAGATTTGAAATCTCCGATACCGGTATAGGTATTTCCCAGGATAAGGTTAAAATACTGTTCCATCCGTTCCGTCAGGTGGATGCCACTATGACCAGACGTTTCGGCGGTACCGGTCTGGGCCTGGCTATCTGCCGTAAAATCATCGAACTGATGGACGGTCAGATCGGCGTAGAATCGGAAATCGGCAAGGGCAGTACCTTCTGGTTTGTAATTCCTCCTCGTCTGCCTACAAGATCAAGCGGTGTAATTACCGCCAAGTCCATTGTCAAGGCGGAAAACCGCGAACTTAACAACAACGAGGAGCGCAAATACCGTATACTGCTGGTTGAAGACAGTAAGGTCAACCAGTTCATTATCAAAAAGATGCTTGAAAATATCGGTCACAGCGTTGAAGTGGCGAATAACGGTCTCGAGGCGATCGAGTGTGTTGAGAAGAATGAGCCTGATTTGGTGCTGATGGATCTGCAGATGCCGGAGATGGACGGTATCGAGGCAACCAAACGTATTATCAAATATCATCCTAAACTGGTTATTCTGGCGCTCACCGCCAATGCCTCGCAGACAGAGCGTACCGAGTGCCGTGCGGCCGGAATGATCGATATTGTGAGCAAACCTGTAACCATCGCCAGTCTCAAGAATATGTTCCAGACCTTCAAGACCAATATCAATATGAGTATTGAAGATCGCAAGAAAAAGTAACAGGTTCAGATTTTTTTGAGAAGCGAAGCCGCTTTTATTTTAAATTTTTCCTCAGTGCCGTATTTGATCAGATCTCCGAGTGCCTCTTTCAACCCTTTCCGATCTTCACACTGGAATTCCAGTTTTCCGTCCAGCAGATCATTAATACAGCGAAGCATCCGTTCAATGTGTTCCGGAGTGTCTCCGGACAGCACATCCCGGATACTGCCGGTTCCCTCTTCGGCATAGGTCAGTTCGATGATCCCGTAGGGTGTCCGGAATTTTCCGTAACTGCTGCTGAAGCATTCGAGGGATTCAATCGCGGCGATGTCATCCGGATAGAACAGAAAACCGTTCAGATCCAGAGCCTCATCGAACCTGCCGAATTCGTGTTCGCAGTATTCGGGATTACAGTAGCTGCATACCCCCTCGTACACCTGACCGCCGGGATCGGTGATACTGACACACTGTCCGTCATACTGCTTAAGTCCTTTCAAACTGTTTATTCCTCCGGTTCTTCTTCCAGCGGTTCCGCGGCAGCGCACTGAAGAGTTTCGACGGCATAGGCGCTGCGGTTGTTTTTGAGCGGATTGTGTCTTAGTTCAGCTCTGCATCTGCTTACCAGACTGCTGCTGTCGGTTTCTGTATATCCTTCAACCAGGATCCTGTCCCGATCAAGGGAGGAAACCTTTTCGGTACGGAAAACCTCGCGCTGCTCCCCCGAGGCATACGGGAATTTCCAGGTTCGGGTTTTCATGTCGTAGGATATACCGTCGCTGGTAAAGTCGGTTTTGAAAAGACTGTCGAAATCCAGGGTTCTGCCGAAAATATTCATCAGAGTGGAGTTGATCTGGAAATTGTTTACACAGCCGTAGCTTTCACCGCACGGTTCGATGGTGTCGCCGTTATTGTTGAAGCGTTCGTATATGGCGGCATATACCAGATTTTCCGCATGTTTATCCGGATTGCTGAAGTACTCCGCGGTATTGAAATTCATCATGTTGTTTATGGTACAGAAGGAGATCTGGTCGTTCAGTCTGACAATTTCATCACCTTTGAGTTTGATTTCCCCTGCATCCGCCTGCAGGCTCAGCAGAACCGCCAGACATGGTACCGCTGCTTTTAATGTGTTCTTTAACATAGTCCGTCCGTATTTGCGCAAAGTTACATTTGATAGGGTTCACAGTGCAGTGAGATTATTGCCCAGGTATCTTTATTCTGGTATTTATGCGGTTTGGCCACTGCTTCGCATTTTGAACCGCTGCTGATGTTCAGATCCGGATAGTAGGTCCGTCCCTCCATTAATACGGTTCCGTCATCCTGACGTGATGCACTGGTAACCTCGACATACTCTGCCAGATCCGGAACCTGATCCGGGAATTCCCAGGTGTTCAGGGTATTGATGTAATCCGGCAGAATAAACTCATCCTGCTGTCTTGCCCGGCTGGAAAGGAAACCGTCAAGATCCATATACCGCTGCAGAACCGCGTTGAGATCCTTTTCCGAAACCCGGTTGAGATTGTAGTATTCCTGGGCTTCAGAAATGTATTTTGCCGGTGTGTTGATTCTGATGTGATTATAGGCGAACATCACAATCTGCTGAATTCCCTGATCAGTGCCGGTAAGTTCTGAAAGATTGAAATTGCGCAGTCCTGTTTCAGTGAAATTGGAGAGAAACACCCCCATCTTTTTCATGGTTTCACTGTTGAATTCCGCTGCGTATGATGCGTGCATCACAGCCGCCGCCGTGAGCCCGATTGCCGTATATCTGAAAAATTTTTCCCCGATTGATCTGTTTCTGGACATTTTAACCCCGCTTCGCTCCGTGTATACTGATGTGGATGATCCTCTTAATTTGTTATAGTTATACGGATCAAACCTCATTATTATATAGCGGGGTGACGCTGAAATCATTTTTTTGCCGGTAAAATCATGAAAAAAAGAGAGGAAGGTTGAAAAAAATCCGGTCGGAGTGTCAGAACCGGCCGGATCCTGAAAATCAGCTGTTTGGACTAGCGGTCCATCAGCTTTCTGATCCTGTCGTAGATGTGAGGTGCCACATACAGTGAACCGTTGAAATTCAGATGTCCCTTGTCATGGTACATCTGCCTTCCGTTGCGGATCAGATAACATTTTGATTCGTCGCAGAAGTAGTCGGCCAGATCTATCAGATCTGCATTGTCGTATTCTGAGACAATCTGTTTTACAGCTTCACGGTATTTTCCGTAGAGCTCGGCAAAGCGTGCATCCTGTACCGGATAATCACAGATTTGGCTGTCTGAGAACGGACGTTTCCTGCAGACGAAGGATTCAAACGGAAGGTACGGATTAGGCAGTACAAACAGTGCCTTTTTACCGTGCTCCTTAAGCATATTCATGGTTCTGCGGAAGGCAACCAGCCATTTGTCCTCATCTGACAGAGTGTTGTTGGCAGGTTCAATGTCGTCATACACCTGTCCGAGAGAGCCGCCGTAGGAGCATTCCGGATTGTGTGCAAACACAAATACCGAGGTTGCCGGATTTTTAAGCTGATCCTCAAAGGCCCGGTCTCTGAGTTTGGCTCCTGCAGATCTCATCACTCCGTAGCGGCCCTGATCTATGGCGCTTCTGAAGCCGTAGCCCGGCAGCTGGCAGCTTACCGTGAACAGATTGTAGTTTATTCCTGCCCGGTTGAACTGATCCTGAAGGCCGAAGCGCAGGTGACCGGCATAGGAGTCTCCGACCAGCGCAACCTCAACGCGTTCCTGGCTGTCACTCATGTAGCAGGTATTATCCTGCTTTTCCCATTCCGGATATTTTTCGATGCAGTTGATGTTCTCTCTGCTCAACTGGCTCATGATCAGATCTCGGTTGCTGATTTCCTCCGCCGAGAGATTTTCCCCGTATTCACTGCCGAAACGTGACGGAACCCCGCTGCTGTGTGCAACTGCATAGCCGCAGGCGCCGACTGCAAGAAGTACTGCAAGCAGAGCAGCTGCCTTCTGTGCCGGATATCTGCCGTAGCGCAGCGGTCTTTCAACGTAGCGGAAGGTCAGCACCGACAGCAGCAGTGCGGTGGATATGATTATGATTTTCTCGTGGTCTTCAGCAATTCGGCCCTCGTAGATGTAGTTGAGGGAAAGCAGCGGCCAGTGCCACAGATAGAGCGGATAACTGATCAGACCGAGAAATACCGCCACTCGGTTGCCCAGTATAAATCTGTTTACCACTGCATCTTTCCCGGCCGTGATGATCATGCAGGCACCGCATACCGGAAGCAGTGCGGAGAATCCGGGAAAATGCCAGCTGCGGTCGATCATGATGATCCCGGTGATCATAAGGGCAAGACCCGCCAGCGAGAGAAAATGTCTGACTGCCGGTCTGTCAATGCGGGAGGTCAGATCGCGGATGCGGTTCGGGTAGTGGATCAGCCTGGCCAGCAGGGCTCCTGAACTCAGCTCCCAGAATCTGCACCACGGCAGATAGAAGGCTGCCGGCTGATTGTGTCCGCGGATCTCAAGTATACAGGCGCAGAAGGACAGCAGTGTGAATCCGGCAAGCGCTGCATTGAAGCCCCTGCCGACTTTGTAAAGCAGAAGCAGGAACAGCGGGAACACCAGATAGAACTGCTCCTCGATACCCAGTGACCACAGATGAAGCAGGAGTTTGCTGTTGGAACTGAAGTCAAAGTAGGATCCGGTTTCGTCATAAAGAATGAAATTGCTGATATAGACGGCACCGCCGAAGGTGTGTTTGCCCAGCATCTGGTACTCCTCCGGAAGGAGAATGAACCAGCCGGCCGCCATGCAGCAGATCAGGATCAGCAGCAGAGCCGGAAAAATTCTTTTAACACGTCTGATATAGAAATCGATAATATTTACTGAACCCGGATCCTGTGTGCTGAAAAGATTGCGGTACAGGATCAGGGATATAAGGTATCCTGAAATGACAAAAAATACATCCACACCGGTGAATCCGCCGGTAACAGTCCAGGGGTACGCATGGTAGAAAACAACGGACAGACAGGCAAGCGCTCTTAACCCGTCGATATCGGGACGGTAGTTTGCTTTTTCCTTCTGCTGGGTCATATTATAGCTCATGGATAATCTCCGTTAATGCCGGGAACATGAAATGGTTTGGAAAGAACCGCCCGCAGTTGTCAGCGGAACGGCGAGGCGGATGTTAGTGAAGAATTTTTTTTAAACAAGCCGCAGTTACCGGTTATTATATTACATACCGCCTGATCTCAAATACTTTTCTGTTAAAATATCGACGGAAGTGCCGGATGTAAACAAAAATGCTGTCTGCACATGGTGTGGTATGGCAAAAAGGCCCCATATTAAAAAGGCCTCATATTATATTAATGAGGCCGGTATTTCAAGTTTTCCTGATACTGCTGTGCCGCTATGCCCTCCAGTCGTTGCCGCTATGCCCTCCAGTCGTCGACGTATTCAATATTGCCGTCGGTGTAGGACCAGGTAATCTTTGAATAGGTGAAGCTTACATTCTCCATGTCATGATAAGGTTTGTTCTCTGCCAGGAAGGTGGTTGGAGTATTTTCCTGCATTTCAACGATTACTGCATCATTGATGGTGATTTTGTAGTACAGTTCCTCTTCGCCGGTTGGTTTGATTCTGTAGAAATCCAGTTCAACATCAACCTGTTCACCCTTGCAGCAGGCTGCAAACAGTTTAGGGGATGATACGTCCTTAGCTTTCATTACAGTAAGAGGATGATGGATGCGCTGGCCGGTTGGCAGACCGGTGTGGGTGTCCTTTGGAATTTCAACCTTGTGATCCATTGCATAAACGAGGATTTTATCCTTCTTGTCGCCGCCCTGTTCGCATGAACCCTTGATTTCGCCCTGGTTTTTACCGGTAACCTTCATATACATTGTTAAAGCCATGATCAATCTCCTAAATATTTTTTGAAACTAATATTTTCTGCTCTGTTACCCTTTTAAACGGATGAAAAAAGTAAAGGTTACAGATTTTTGGTTTTTTCCGGATCTTAAAACAGAAGATCCGCCGCAGATCCTGCGGCAGATCTTGCACCGTTTTAACAGTTTAAACAGTTTAAACAGTGCCTGTCAGCCGGATTTTTTTGCGAGCATCCTTCCTGCTACTACCGGTAGAATACCGAAGGTGATGAATATTCTTGAAAATCCTTCAGCGGTATAGGCGAATCTTGCCGGAAGCATGTGTATGAACTGCGGTGACAGCACCATTGTTACGAGGTAGTATACTATCAGTGCGATTAAAACTGTTCCGATCCTCTGCTCGGCGGTTGCGTTTTCTGCTTCGTATCCCCTGAAATAATGGACAAAAAGCAGAGATGCCGCGCCACCTATATAGTAGCCGATGCCTTTATAAGAATCCAGGATCAGTTTTGCCGGATCTACAATAAGGCTGCCGTCGGCACCGGTAAGCTGCGGGTAAGATTTGAATTCGTAGTACACGGCGGCTAAAGTGCTGAGTACCAGGGAGATTACGAACAGGATCCATTTCTTTGACAGCTGATTGCCGGTTTCAAGCCAGCGGAAAATCTTTCGCATTACCAGGATCAGCGCCAGAGTGCTCAGCAGTCCGATTAAAACATCCTGCGGGGTGTGAACGCCCAGGTAGTTTCTGGAGAAAAGAACAAGAATCAGCATCAAGCCTGCTCCGATAATTAGAGCCAGTGATTTTTGTCTGCTTCCCAGGATCAGACCTCCGAAAATGGAGGTAGCCCCGGTGGAGTGACCGCTCGGGAAGGAATATCCGGTTGCTGCAACCTTGGCATCTCCAGGAGGAAGGATCAGTTCATCACGGACCCATGGTCTGAAGGCGCATACCGTTAGCTTGAGCAGCCCGTTCATGAAATCGGCGTAGGCATAAACCTGGACGATAAAGTTTCCCAGTCTGGTGGAGAATCCGAAATAGATAAAAATAAGGATCAGACAGCACAGTTTGCCGGCGCCGAAATCCGTAATAAAGAGAAAGAATTTATTGAATGCCTGGTGGCTGAACTCTCTGAAATTCTGAATTGCCATCAGATAGTCCAGATCGGCGCGGAAATCAGTCCCCTTGAAAACTGTCATGCTCAGGCTGATAAACAGCAGGCACAGTGCCACCAGGATCAGCAGAGCGGTGTTTTCCACCCGGTGTCCGGAACGTCCGGCATTCTGCGGTGTTCCGCTGAAACCTCCGGTTGTTAAATTTTCTTTACTTATGTTCATATGATGTTCCTCTATGTTTTTCCCGTCTGCGGAGATTTTCTTCCGGTAAACAGTAAAATTAGACCCTTCATTCTTTCCTTCTATTTTACTATTAATCTAAAATCCGTGCTGCAGCATGGAACACATAATGCGTACTCCAAAAAACGGTTACTGCTTTTTTAGTCAGACTGTATTGGAACGCACGGGTATTTTAAAAGTTACAGATTTTTCTCGATTATTTCAGCATAGATATGATTATTTTAATGCTTTCGTCAGGACTTATCTGCTTCTTTAATACAGGATCGATAAAAATAGAGTACCTATAGAATATAGCATATGCCAGCAGTTCAATTGTCAGCGGTCTGTTGAGTTTTTTGATTCTTCTGATTTGGGTTGATGTTTTTTTATCTTCGGTCAAACCGTATCCGGAATAAAACGGTTCGCCGTAACAAGTTACATGGCAACCAGCCATTAATGCCTCATAACCGGTTCCAGATGTTACAACATACACGTTTTTAAATATTTTCAGAAGTTGTGCTGTATTTACGTCGGATGAAATAATATGAACTTTACTTTGTCGCAGTCTGTGAAGTGAAAAATAACCTTTTGCTTTTCTGTTAATGACATTGGGATGAATTTTAACAAAAACATTATCCGGTCCGTATTTTGAAATTGCATCTGATAACATTTGATCAAAAGATTCTTTAGAGGCATTTCCTAATACTACTGATGAATCACCAAAAGTTTGATCAATCAGTAGGACACTTGAATCTGTGGCAATGATTTTAATAGAAGAACCATTTTCAGAGGTAGAACTGCGAACATTAAATTTAACGATGTTGTTGGATGTTATAAGTGATATTAACTTTGCTCCTTGAGAACTATACTGTTCAAAGTTTTCAGAATTTACTGTATCGCAAATAATGGATTCAAGTTCTGACGGAGCGGCAGAATTATAATATATTCCTTGTCGATCAATGATTAGTGAAAAAATTATTTCCTGCTCTTTCCATCTTCCCTGACTCAATGATTTAACAAATCCGTCCTCCAACGCATAGTATGGCAGATTGTGCTTAGATGCGTATTTCATTGCTTTAAATGAAGTCTTTTTCTGCCCCCATCCAATTACGCACTCTCTGGAAATTTTTGAAAGAAAGACATCTATGTTTGGTATCCTTCTGATGCCGCTACTCAGTATATGACAGTTTTTTATTCCTCCTATACTTATTTTTTGCAGTACTTCTCTGATTGTTTGCTCAATTCCTTCATCGGTGTAGAAATTACCGGGAAGAATGGCATTATTTCTTAATATGAGGAAGAATTTTTTGATGCACTGACGATTAGGAAAAACGGGATGTTTCCAGAAATTGTTTAAAATCTCTTCATTAAAAATGCCATTAGAAACGGCACTGACAGCCAGACCTGAGTTTGCATAAATAGCATTTCCAAGAGTTATTGTGGGTTTAAAGTTATAAAGAGAGATAATTCCCATTGTTGAATTTATTACTACAGTTCCCTTGCAATTTTCGATAAATGCATTTGAATTTGTGTTACTGATAAAATGAATCCTGGATTCAACATTAAAGACTTTTGAAAGGTTGTTTACAAATTTTCTGTAATTGAAAAAGGAGTTATCCAGCGGATGGAGTTTGATTACCAGATGATCATTTTTATTAGCATGGTTTGCAAATGAGAAAATTACTTTTTCAACTGATTCAGAAACATCGCGGAATGATGAGGCACATTTTATCTGTGCATCTGAACTTAATTGGAGAGGAAATGCAAAATAATCAAACCTGCTGAGTTTATCTGCAAGTGTTAAATCGGCGTTTTTTACTATAATATCTGTACATTTTCTTTTGAACCACCCGAAAATTTCGGCTGTAAACCCTTTATCACGGTGCCACTTGTAAAACGGAAACAAAGGGTAGAGAAACCACAGCCCTAGGTAGTTTACAATCGTTGTTTTGATCCTTGTTTTCATTGGGCATTTGAGAATGTTTTCTGCATCAGCTGTAATATCTTTCACTTCGTTACTGTCTGCACCAGAAAAGAACTCTGATGAAATATCATTAAATATAGATGGAATATTTGAACTGCCGTTTACTCCGTTTTCTTCAAGAGTGATATATCCAGGTCGGAAATATCCCTCTTCAAAAACCCATATTTTTATTTTTAATTTTTTGCACAACTCAATTGCGGTCGTATGGTAGTATCTTTTATCTCCGTATAAAAAGAGATCTGTTATCTGCTTGTTTTCAATGATTTTCCTGAGATATATTGAAAAATATTCATGAGGCTTAAAAAAATAGAAAGTGTTATGAGTAAACGGCTTATCAACAGCATCCCCTCCGTTGAAACAGATGCAATAGGAAGGAAAACCAAGTTCTTGTAATCTATGGAAAAGTTTCTTGAAAAAAGAACCATGTGGACCCTGCAGAAAAAGAAATCTCCTTTCTTTGCAGGAATTCTCATACATATTTGAATATGTCTCGTTCTTAAATTCTGCTGATAAATACTTGTCTATCATTTTGCTCCGATTGCATAAATCATAAAATTACGTCCTTTCGTTTCATCAAAGTTAGCAGAAATAATATGAATAAGACTGAGATTATCGATCTGTATATTTCTTTAGCAAACTTTCTTTGGTAATAAATTTTTTTCTGAAAGGAAGTGTTAATCGGCTATATAGGTAAAATAATTTATTTTGTTTACTAGGATCGTTTTGTATAAGTTCTGAGATAACTTCTTCTACATTTGACAATCTGTTGTTTTCCCAACTGTAATAGGTCGGGTATAGAATTAAAGTTCCTATTATCAAATTTGCTAAAGCATCTTCAACAGAGGAACTTCCGCTGAAAAGATTTATTTCCTTTCGACGAACATAGGCTTTTACAGCAATTGGATGCTGTTTTATTACGCTGTAATCAGTAGTTAATCCGTAACCAGCATAAAACGGCATTCCGTAACAGAATACTTTTTTGCCGCGCAACAACGCTTCGAATCCTGAAAGTGAACTGATGGTATGTACTTCATCGCACAGGTTCAGACACTCTGTGATACTTACTTCTGTAGAATAAATAAAGTCGGCATATTTGGAATATTCTTTGAACGCCGTATCGCCGTTTCTGTTACCTGATACTATATCAGGATGGATTTTACAGATGATAATGGCATCAGGATTTTCGTCTCTCACAACTTTTAGTAGAGATAGGTTGGTGAAACCGCATCCACCCAATATCATAGAGGCATCATCGTCAACCTGCGTTGGAATAAAAATAATTTTTTTTACATTGTTAAATTGTTTTTCTGCCTGCGCTATGTCGTTAAGATTGTTGTAAAAATAATCTTTGCTGTACCTTGGTTCTGATTCCTTCAGATCGATTGCATCGTGTTTTTTATTTTTACAGCTACGGATTGAATATTTGCTGATATCATTTTTTATGATGAGCTTTTTCAGTGATAAAGCTTGCTGGCGTAATTTGGTATATTCTTCATCCGAATACTTTGTATTAAGAGAAGATAATATTTTTTCCAAATCGCATTCGTGGGACGGATCATAGTAGATCCCGCTTCTGTCAAAAACAAGAGAGTAGGGGTAGAAAAAATTACTTCCCAGCCCGTTCGATCTGATAAAACCGTCTTCGATGTGAATTATAGAGAAGCAGTCTGAATTGTTTCTGTAGAAATACTCCAACCGGTTTATGTATGGATCTCTTATAAACTGTGAAGCCCAAAAGGCAATATTAATATTGCCTGAAGAATTTCTGAAATGCTCATTGTTTTTTGCACCTGGATTTTTCTTTTCAAAATAATCTGATTTCTCAAATATGCATACAACTGGTGCAAGATATCTGGATATAAATTTCTTTTTCCAAAAACTGAAACCCAGGCAAACAACTTTTTTCATTACTTTATTCCTGCATTGAACAGATCATGAATGTTAAATGCTCCTACAACTTCATGGTCTGGTGAAACAACAACCAGTCCATTGATGGAATTTGCCTGCATTATTTTAAGAGAATCTATTGCCTTATCGTCGGGCTTTACGGTTATACAGTCTGTGTGTGCAACTGTTCCGATTGTGACTTTATTAAGATCAATATTTTGTGCAAGGGTTCTCCGCAGATCTCCGTCTGTAAAAATGCCTTCAAGCTTTCCTGTGTTTTCGTTGATTACGACTGCAAAACCAAGTTTCTTTTCCGTTATTTCCATAATTGTTTCGGATATAGTCTGATTAGTTTTTACAAGAGGTATTTGTACTCCGGTATGCATAACATTGCGGTTGTTAACGAGTAATCTTTTACCTAGAGAACCTCCAGGATGACTTTCTGCAAAATCCTGTTTTGTAAATTTTTTTCTTTCTGCAAGAGCAATCGCAATGGCATCACCTAAAACTAGAGTAACAGTTGTACTGGATGTTGGAGCTAGATTTAACGGACCAGCTTCTTCTGTTACATAGGTGCATAAATGAATATCAGCTATCTTTGCCATCGATGAATTCGGGTTGGAAGTTATTGCAATTATTTTATTTCCGCGATTTTTGCATATTGGCAGAATTGTCATAATTTCAGAACTTTCTCCACTATGAGAAATGGCTATTATTAGATCATTAGATTCGATCATTCCTAAATCACCATGACATGCCTCACCTGGATGAACGAAGAAAGCTGGAGTTCCTGTGCTTGCCATAGTTGCTGCTATTTTGGATGCAATATGACCTGATTTTCCAACGCCTGTTACTATGATTTTTCCAACACTATTTTCTATAAAATTTATGGCATTCAAATATGATTGTTCATCCATAAGATTTATTGCATTATTAAGTGATTGTATTTCCTTAAAAAAAACATTTTTTATCGATTGCTTAATTGACAACTTCATATTATTTTCAAATTTTTCTTTTATTAAATTTTTTCTTTTTAATCCTGCTTCCCATGATGCATTTAACTCTAAACCTTCGCTTATTACCTGTATTGCATAATCGTAGTATCCTTTGTTAGCAAGCGTGCATGCAAATACATAATATAAGTGCAAATAGTTTGATTTTAGTTTTAGTGCTTTATGAAAATTTGACATTATTTGTTCTAGATTATTTGATAAGTAATTTCCTATTAAGAAAAACTTATAGTATGAATCCATAACTTTTTCAGAATATTTTAGTAAATCAGTTTTTGATATTTTTGATTTTGATGTAAGTAAAAAGTGCAAATATGATAGCCTAAAATTATTTTGGGCAATTATAAGTTCTTTTTTTGGATAATAATTAGAATTTACCGCATTTATCAATGTGTAATCACATTTAATTAATTTTAAATTAAAGTAATTAATTAAATTTTTACCTGAATTGAATAATTCTTGATTAGAGAAAATTATGTCCACTAATAATAATGAACTTTCATTACTGTTATTATATTGAATTTCATTTTGGGTTGGTTCCATAATTTTACTATCTTGGGATAGTTCTATCGAGAAATCACCTTTAATTTGATTATTTTGGTATCCTACACTCCGTACAAAAAATCCTTTTGTATATTTTAAGTGTAGATTTTTAGAAATTGCAACATTAGAGTTAAGTTGTTGTATAGAAATTATACAGGGCGAACGCATCTAAATTAAAAATATTACTAATATTATCAATGATTTATCTTGACTTTGTATAAATAATATGCGATAATATTCATATTAGTAATACGGAGATGCTATGAGTAAACCAGATTTATCGCAATACCCTGAAATTCCACAAGGTTGCCTAATAAATGAGAACAAAACGTTTGG
>ODAI012207120.1_pt1 | contig 31851 bp, 27 predicted proteins | sample 1539321 | NCBI WGS metagenome assembly ODAI01 (sample SAMN02144231, study PRJEB22623) | gut metagenome | biome: sheep rumen | host: Ovis aries | place: New Zealand
GACGTGAACAGAATAAAAAACTTCTGTTCAAGTATTTTTTTTAGGTTAGAGAAAGTGTCTTTTTCGTCGTTCAGCAATAAAATTGTAGGTAAAGTCATTACGCTCCAAGTTCGCTAACGTCTGCCTTTAACTGTTCTTCCTTTGCGTATACATTAAGCGCGTCAAGCATGTCGTCCATGTTGCCCATCATAAAGCCGGGCAAGTTGTGCGCGCTGTAATTTATTCTGTGGTCCGTAACGCGGTCTTGTGGAAAGTTGTACGTGCGTATTTTTTCGGAACGGGCGCCGGAACCGACCATGCTTTTTCTTGCGTCGGCGCGTTCGGCGTTCTTTTTGCTTTCTTCCAATTCAAAGAGGCGGGCGCGCAAAACTCTCCACGCCTTAGCCTTGTTCTTTATTTGCGATTTTTCGTCCTGCTGGATTACGACGATTCCCGTAGGAATGTGGGTAAGGCGCACGGCCGAGTCGGTTGTGTTTACGCACTGGCCGCCGGGACCTCCGGCGCGCATTACGTCAACGCGCACGTCGTTTGGATTGATGTCGATGTCGGTCTCTTCCGCTTCGGGCAATACGGCCACGGTGGCGGTTGAAGTTTGCAGGCGGCCTTGGCTTTCTGTCTGGGGAACGCGCTGGACGCGGTGAACGCCTGACTCCCAGCGCAAGGTTCCGTAAACGAATTTTCCGCTGATGGAAGTTACGATTTTGTTAAAGCCGCCGACTTCAGTTTCTTGCGCCTCCATAGTTTCGGTTTTCCAGCCCCGGCGCTCGGCCAAGTGGCAGTACATTTCCCAAAGCTCTCGCGCAAAAAGGCTGGCCTCGTCGCCGCCTGCCGCCGAGCGAATTTCCAAAATGATGTTCTTTTCATCAAGGGGATCAGGCGGAATCAATTTCATCTTGATGCGCTCTTCCATCTTGGGCTGCTCTTCTTCATAGGCCTTGAGCTCTTCGCGGGCCATTTCCTTCATGTCCGCGTCGTCTTCTTCGGTGATGATTTTTTTGTCTTCTTCGATTCCGTTCAGGATCTTTTTGTATTCGTCGTAAAGCGCGCAAAGTTCGCTCAAATAATTGTTCTCGCGCATGACTTCTTTATATTTTTTTTGGTCTTTTACAAGGGCGGGGTCTAGAATTTGCTCTTTTACAGTCTCATAACGCTGGGCGCAATCTTCCAATTTTTTCAGTAGGTCCATAATCGTTAAAGTATAGCGCTTCTTCTAGATTTTTTCAACTAAATTTGCTATGCTATATTATTATGGAAGAAAAGAAATGCGCCCTGGTCGTGATTATCGGCCGCCCAAGCGCCGGAAAATCGACATTTTTGAACGACGCTTGCCAAGAAAACGTCTCGATTGTATCCCCAATTCCGCAAACAACAAGGAACGCAATCCGCGGAATCGTAAACACTTCGCTGGGCCAATTAGTTTTTGTAGACACGCCCGGCTACCACAAGTCCGAAAAAAAACTGAACCTTATCCTGCAGCAAACCGCCAAAGACCAGCTTGAGGGAGCGGACGCCGTCCTTTACTTGATTGACTCAACCCGGCCCAGCGGCGACGAAGAGGCCTTAATCGCCGAACTTGTCCGACCCTACGCCGCAAAGACAATCGTCGCGGCCAACAAATGCGACCTCGCGGAAGCCAATCTTTTGGCCTGCAAGGAATTTGTCGCAAAAGCGCTGCCCGAAATTCCAGAAGGCCGCTTTTACTCGATCTCGGCCAAAACTGACGCCGGCGTCGAAGACCTTTTGCGCGGCCTTTACGCGCTCGCCCCAAGCCAACCCAACCTTTACCCCGAAGGCTTTTACACCGACCAAGAAGTTGAGTTCCGCATTGCGGAAGTCATTCGCGGCGAGGCGATAAACCGCCTGGAGCAAGAAATTCCCCACGCGCTTTATGTTGACATCGCCGACGCCGAATTCAAAAACGACGGTAAAAAATTATGGGTTCGCGCCTTTTTGTGCGTCGAGCGCGAAAGCCAAAAGGGAATCGTAATCGGAAAAGGCGCCTCGATGATAAAGACAATCCGCATGGAGTCGCTCAAAAAATTGCGCGAGATTTTTGAATACAAAATCGACTTGGACTTGCAAGTCAAGGTTGACAAAAACTGGCGGCAAAAGGACGACCGCCTCTCGCGCCTTTTAAAATAGCGCGCGGTTGGCCACCGCAAGCCAAAAAGCTCCGCGACAAAAATTGCAGGCGAGCCTAAAAAAGTCGCGGCAAAAAAAAATCGCTCGCAAGCCAAAGAAGCCGCGGCCTAATAGGCAAAATCCGGCTCGGAATGGAAGCGCATTTCCTGCCCGGTAATCGGATGCGCAAAGGACAAATCGCAGGCGTGCAGACACAACCGCGCCTCCTCCCTTCCGTACAAATTGTCGCCGACAATCGGAGCGCCCAGAGCGAAGGCCGCGGCCACGCGCAATTGGTGCGTGCGTCCGGTAAGAGGCGCGAACAAAACGCTTGTCGCCTTGCGTTCTTTTCCCGCCGTGTCGCGTCTAGTCCAAACCCTTAGGCGCTTCCATTCAGTTACGGCAACTTTACCGTATACATCGTCCAAAATTTGCCGCGGCCGGTTTTCAAGGTCAACCCTATGTTTTAGTTCCACGCGGCCTTCTTGGTCTTTCACGACTCCGTCCAAAACAGCGACATAATTTTTTTTGACAAGACGGTTTTCAAACTGCGCGTTCAGGGCGCGGTGGCTTTCTTCGTCAAAGGCAAGGACCATAAGGCCGCTTGTATCCATGTCCAAGCGATGGACGCTGGGCTGCTTTATCATTTGCGGAAATAGTTTTTGCGCCCGCGTCACAACGCAGTCTTGTTTGTCAGGCCCGCGTCCCGGAACGGACAAAAGGCCCGACGGTTTTTCGACGACCAAAATGTTTTGGTCGCGGTAAATTATTTTTAGGCCCAGAATCGCAGGCAGTATCAAAGCGCACTTTTCGTCGCAGGGCGGATAAAAAGTTTTTGGAACAAGGCGGCTGTTCGGCTTTCCCCAATAAAATTCCGCCATGCTTATCGGAAGCAAATTCTTGCTAAAGGCCTCGCTCAAAAGCTTTGGAGCCGAACAGTCTCCGGTTCCGGTGGGCAAAAGCTTTCCGTTGGAGATGTCGGCAAATGTCCGCCATTTTTGGTCAAAGCAACAAAAGCTGTAAAGGGAATAAATTTTTTTGAGCGTCTCGTTGCAAAGAGCGAGGCGCTCTTTGTCGCGCGCGGCCTTTTGCTCCGGGCTTTCGTTTGCAGGAACCACGCTAAGCTCGTGGATTTTTTTGTCGTTGGGAAGGATAGCGGCCTTGTATTTTTCTTCGTCAAAAAGCGGAGGAGCCCAGCCGTCGCGGTTCCACTTTCCATCGTAGGAGCCGCTAAAGGCGCGAAGGACGACTTCGTTTCCGGCCGCGTCTTGGCAAACAAGAGCGCCGAACATTCCCGTCCATTCGCAGCCGTCGCGCTCCAAGCCCTCCATCATTTTTTGGCAAGCTTGGCGCGCCTTTGTCTCGTCAAAGGGTGCGAACACTTCCGTCTTCTTGGGCCACAAAAACAATAGGCCTGTTCTTTGTAAAGAAGCCGTTTTCAACAACGCCGACAATTTCGTTTAGTTTCTTTTCCATCGCTTTTGGGTCAACAGGCTTTTCCCACAAAACGTCAAGGATTTGGTTTCCGTTGTCGGTGATGACAGGTCCGGCCTTTTTTACGCCCTGGCGCAAAACGCACTTTCCGCCAAGCTTTTCAATCGCCTTTTGAACCGGAACGCGGGCATCGGCGATTATCTCGACCGGCAATGGAAATTTTGTTCCAAGCGACTTGACGGCCTTTGAAGAGTCGCCGATCACGACAAAAGTTTTGGCGTTGTATTCGACGATTTTTTCGCGAAGGAGCGCCGCGCCGCCGCCTTTTATCACCGCCTTGTCGGGAGCGATTTCGTCGGCGCCGTCAATGGCAAGGTCAAGCCGTCCGCCGATCGCCTTGTCGTTCAATGAATAAACCGGGATTCCAAAATCTTCGCAAGCCAACTGGGTCTGGAAGCTTGTGACGACGGCCTTAATGTCGCGCAATGTTCCGTCGGCGATTCGCTCGGCCAAACGGCGGACGGCGGGCATCGCCGTCGAGCCGGTACCCAAACCGATTTTCATTCCGCTAAAAATTTTTTTCTGTTCGATAAGCGTGTCGATCGCCGTCCGCGCCACAAGTTCCTTTTGCTCATTCTGACTTAGTTTCTTCATAATCGACTCCGGTGAATATTTTGAATTGTTCGTAAGCTTGGTATTTTAGCATCGCCTCGCCGTTGCAAACTTTGCAGCCCGCTTCTTGCGCGCGCTCCATAATCGGAGTGACCTTGGGCGTGTAAACGATGTCAAACAAAAGTTCGTTGCCCGTCCAACGGTAAAAGTAAAGGGGATCGTTTTGCGAATTGCTCGGCTCGCTTGAATTCATTCCTGCGGAAGTGGTTTGTATAATCACGTCGGAATATTTTTCTATCAAAGGAATCGCGTCGGCCGAAAGCTGCGAGTATTCAAAGCCAAACATATCCGCGACTGACTTTGCGCGCAGCGGCGTTCGGTTAAAGACGCAAGCCTTGCCGCCAAGCATTTTCACCGCGTAGGCAATCGCCCGGCTGGCTCCTCCCGCTCCGATAATCGCAACCCTTTTATGCCTTAAATTCTTGAATCCAGTAAAATCCAAAAGCGCTTTTGAAAAGCCGGAGCAATCCGTGTTGTAGCCGTACCACTTGTCGTTCTTGCGGACAATCGTGTTGGACGCGGAAATTTCGCGCACCCTGTCGTCAACCTCGAACAGTTCGTTTATAACCGACTCCTTGTGGGGAACGGTGACCGACATTCCCTTTACGCCAATCTCGTTGGCGAACTCAATCGTCTGATGAATGTCCGCCGAAGGAATCGGAATGTAAACCGCGTTCATAAAATGGTTCACGTAACCTTGGTTGTGCAAAAAGGGGCTGTCGGTTTTGACAAGCGGCCAACCGGTGATTCCGTAAATCGAAGTTTTGTCGTTCAAGTCCTTAAAGTGGTAGACTTGGTTCATCATAATCGGATCTATATGGCCGATCGTCTTCAACTCGTTGCTAACGCTGTCGGCGGAAGTGTATGTCAAAAATGAATGGGTTTTGTAGGCCAAGATTCTTGAAACGATTCCCATCGGCCCCATCGCGCAAAGGATGTGCTCGTACTTGGTAAAGTCGCGCGTTTCGTAAAAAAGGTTTTTCACGTCGGCCAAAGTTTTTGGCATAAAGGCGATTTTTGGAATTTCATAGCCAGTCTTTCGCATAGAGTCGCAGCGCTTGATGATGTCGTGAACCGGCTCGTTCATGCTGTGAAAGCTGCGGATAATTTTTGTGCCGAACGCCAGCGCCGCGTCCTGCAAGCTGGGAATGTGGAAGTCGTCCTCAAAGTCTACGTACTGAAAATTGCGCTCGGGATTTTGGTCGTCGGCAAAGGCCATCGCCCTGGCAAAGAGCATAGTCCTTGAACCTTCGCCGGCGACAAATTTTCCGCCGTCAACGCGGCGGCGGATTGTAAGAATGCAAGGCATCTTTGCCAGCTCAGGAAATTTCCGGACATGAAGGCTTTCGTCCTCGTCAAGAAAGTCGGCGCGCAGCTCAAGCAAATCCACGTAAGGCCTATAGCGGCGAACCAACTCCAAATTTTCTTTTATCGTTTTTCCTGTAAGCGTCAGGCAAATTTTCGGACTTTGCATTTTTTTATTGAACGGTAAGCCGCTCCTTTTCTTGGTTCAAAACGCTAAGGGCAAGCGTCGTTCCGTGCGGCACAGCGTAGGGAACGGTAATCTCTCCCCCGATATGGTTGAACGAAGCGACAGTGTACGACGCTCCTTCCGGCGGAAAGGCTTCCAGCTTTACGGGAACGGCAAGCGGATAGCGCGAAACTTTTGCGGAAAAAATTCCGTTTGTCAGCTTTGACGAATCGACTTTTTTGGCGCCGGCGACTTCGTCTTCGGTGCGGCCCTTGATGTCGGCGTCGACGATTGTGTCTCCGCTATAGGCTGTGTTCAATTCCGGAAGGGCGAACTCAAGCGCGATTTTTGAATACTCGTCCACCTGGGAATTTTCCGGCTCGGACTGGCTTACAACCGTTCCGGGAATTTCGTCGCCAGAGGCGATGTGGCTTGTGAACTCAAAAAGCAAGGGCGTCGTTCCGATTCCTTCCAAAATCTCGGCGATTGTTTTTCCAACATAATTTTGAACGGAAACGCGCGGAGCCGTGGGGCCGCTAGAAACAATCAGCTGCAACTCGACAGGCTGCGTTATCGGAGTTCCTTCCGGCGGATCTTGCTCTAAAATCGTTCCAATAGGAGCGGCGTCAATTTTAAAGACCGGCGTTCCTATCGTAATCTGCGGAGTCTCAACGCCGCCGTAAAGCGCGTCCAGCTTGTTCTTGAGCGCGTCGAGGTTCGTTCCAACGTAATTTCCGATATGGTCAATCATAACGCCGCGGCTTACGACAAGCGTGACGCGGCGGCCGGCCTTTACGATGCTGCCCGCGCGGGGATTTTGCGAAAGCACTTGGCCCGCCTGCCCCGGAAGGTCGCTGTAGCGCAGCTGCAATTTTGGATAAAGCTCTTTTTCCTGCATCTCAAGCAAGGCGCGCGTCAAAGTTTTTCCAGTCACATTCGGAACCAAAACCTGCTCGTAGCCCTTGTTGGCAAAAAAGAAAACGGCCAGCGCCGTGACAAGCATCAAGACAAAAGCCGCGATTGTATACGCGGCAAAAGCGGGCGTACTTTTTTGCAAGTCCGCTTCCATTTCGTTCAATGATATTCCAGCGTCTTTTATTTTATTTTTTATGTCCATATTTCGCTCCGTAAAGGTGGAATAATTTTAGCAGAAAAGGGGAATAAATTCAATGGGAAGGAGGGGGAGGGATTGGAACCATGACAGGGTAAAAATTTTTACTTTTTTTTAGAAATTTTCCAAAAAAAGCCAAAAATTTCGACAAAAAAGTCTATCTTATATGCAAGGGAATTGCAAACGAGCAATTCCTTATTTTTTTAGGAGGAATCAATGGATTATCAAACGCTTCCCCAACGGGAGTACAAGGACCGCCTTTTTAAGGCGATTTTCGGACGCGACACGGAGGAAAGCAAGCGCTGGCGGCTGGAGCTTTACAACGCACTCAACGGAACAGACTTCACCGACCCGGACGAACTTAAGGTCAACACAATTGAGAACGTCATTTATGTTACTATGCATAACGACATTTCTTTTTTGGTTGACGACCAAATGTGCCTGTACGAACAGCAGTCCACATTCAACCCGAACATGCCCCTGCGAGGCTTCTTTTACTTTGGCCAGCTGTACCACAAATATTTGACCGAAAAGAAAAGCCCGCCAAACGACATTTTGTCAAGTAGAATTGTAAAAATACCCACGCCACGTTTTTTTGTATTTTACAACGGCAACAAAAACACAGAGGATTCATTTAAGTTGCGGCTGTCAAACGCCTTCATGGAGCCTGACAAAAGCGGCGACTTTGAGTGGACGGCAATCGTCATAAACATCAACAAAGAACGCCTTAAAGGTATTCACAAAAGTTGCAAACCCTTGTATGATTACGCTAGGTTCATCGCAAAGGTTCGCGAATGCTCAAAAGACGGCGCGCCGACGGCGGAGCAAGTCACTCAAGCCGTGAATTGGGCCATGCGCGAAAAACTTTTGGACGGCTTTTTTGAACGGCAAAAGGCGGAGGTAATCGGAATGATTTTGACGGAATTTGACGAAGAAAAATTCAAGCAGACTTGCCGCGAGGACGGCTACGAGGAAGGTTTGACCGACGGCGCCAGGCAGAAAGTCATAGAGGCTGCAAGAAGTTTTTATGAAAACGGAGCTTCCGTGGAACTTATCGCAAAATCCCTAAAGATGACCGTTGAGCAAGTTAAAGAAATCGTAAGCGAGGAAGTCCCCGCCCAAGCTTAACCGCAAAACATGCCGCCGGTTGGAAACATACCGGCCGGCTTTTTCCAATGGCCTTATTCCGCCAACAAATACCTTTGATGCGCGTGGGCGAACATGGGAAACGTAACTGTTTGAACGGCGATAAATGAGGCGGATTGAATGTACATTCCTGAGAATAAAGGCTTTCCCAACAAAATCTGTTTTGCGACCACGGCGGCGATTACAAGCAGCGTCATCACGCAAACAAGAATCTTTATAAAGGCGCAATAACCGTCCAATCTTCCGGCCAAGTCATGCATAAGGCTTAAATCTTTTCGTTTTTTCCACGCTTCTTCTTCGGAAAGATTTCCGGCATTAAACTCGACCTCCATCGCCATGCTTTTAGAAGGCAATGAATCATGCAAAAATCTATAATAATAACGATAACGCCAGCGCATTTTGTCTACTATAATACTATTTAAGACAATAAGAATTGCAAAAGCGGCAAAGTATAATATAGAGAGCCGTTCATAAGTTGTGCCATTTTTATTGAACAATGGAAGCGCCGCAAAAACTGTCGCGGCGACAACCAGCGCTATTTGCGTGGCAAGAAAACCCAAGCCGAATGTTTTATTTTTTATGGTCATTTTTGTTTTCCCTTATGCTTTGTTTCTCCGTCAACTGATAGTATTAAATCTCTGTGTGGAAGGAGTGTAATTTAATGGAATGCTGGAGCACGCGCCATGCGAATTCTTTGCCGCAAAAAGATACGCACTGACAGAGTCTCTTTCTTCTTTAACCAGTTGTCTGTGAAGCAAGTAAACGACATCGGCGGTTCGCGGAATTGACATATCGCTTTTAAAGTCGCTTAAATCAGGTCCGTCTTCATCTTCCGATTTGGGGAGTTCCACAAGAATAATGACTGGAACATTCAGTTCTCGCGCAGCTTTTTTATATTCTTCTAGCGTTTCTAACACGACATACCCGCAATCGTCCTTTGGCGCGTTTGCAATTTCTTGCAAGTATTCAAAACTGTCAACAAAAACGGCTTCAACTTTCTTTTCTTCAACCATGAGCCGCGCTGAAAATTCAAATTCAGCAAAAGCAATGTTTGGAGAATCGTTTATAAAAATCGGAGCTTCATACAAGCGGCCAGCGGCAGACTGCAACTTTTCAAACCGTTTCAAATTCAACATGCCGTTGCGTATCTTAAAAAAAGGAACGTCTGACTCCATTGCGAGCAGCCTCATACAGACGCTGACGCTGTCATTATATCCGCAAGAAATAATTCCAACAGGCTTTTTATCTTCCACCGCAAGCCGCCTTGCAAGGCTCAGAGTGCAAGCTATTCTGCCGTAGCCTGGCCTAGCGGCTAATACAACAAGTCCACCTTTTGGCAAAATAAACCCGTTAATTCCAGTTTGAACGTAATACTCAGGATTTTTATAATCATTGTTGTAGCTTCGCTCGATGTTATCCAGGCATTTTGCAAGGCTGTCTTTTAACGGGTGGTAGATTGAACAATCAATCTCGTCATTTTTTTTAGGCATAGTCCAATTCTCCAAATTATTATGGCTTTATTATATCATAAATGTCTATCAAATGGCGAGAGAATAAATAAGATTTGCATGCTAAAGAGAATCTCTAAAAAAATGTTCAGAAATTCTCAATATCTATATAATCAGGATGTTCTTCCGTTTGTTTTTTTATCTTTTCAAATATAGCTTCTCTAGATATATTTGGAATATCTTTTACTTTATTCCAAAGTCTCCTTTTTTCATCCCACACCCAAATTCCATCTGAAACTAAAACTGTAAAACCATTTTCTATAAAGGTTCCATTTTGTAATATTTTCATAATTTCCTCGTTATCAAATCAAATCCAACAACGCTGACTTTTTCTTTTCAAAGTCCTCGTCAGAAATCAAGCCCTCTTCTTTAAGCGCTTTCAATTTTTCAAGTTTGGCTTTGATGTCGGGTGCATCTGAAGATGATTTTTTCTCTTTTTCGTTTTTACTGCTGGCAGTTTTCTCTGATTTGCAAAGTTCAATTTCATCTTTTTCTTCTTCTGTAATATAATCATCGACACTTAAATCACACAGCAAATCAAATGCCAATTCATAGTTTGTATTTTTATACCAGCGTTTAAGAGATTTTACAAAATTTTCTTTGTCTTCTTCATCGTAATCCTCCAGAATACTTTTTTTCTGCTCCATAAATTCGAGAAGATCTTTCTTTTCTTTCTTTGTCAACAAGGATAAAAATATCTCTCTATCTTCTTCATATGATTTCCTCTTATAAATTTTAAACCAACCATCAATTTCAGAAATAAACAGGCCATAATCTCCATCAGCAACTTCTCGATATTCTTCAATCATTTTTCTATATTTTTCAACTTTTTCTTCGTTATCATCATCGTCACTATCATCCGATGATCTTGAACTACTTTGATTCAATATTTTTTTAACCTCTGGATCAGACAACACATATTCTTTGAATTCCTGTCTATAAGAATCTGGGATAAAAGCTAAAGCAAAAGAGTAACTTCTGTTTATATCGCCCTTACAACCATCTTCGTCGTCAACACCACACCCAAATTTATAACAAGAGAGCATGGTATCTTTCCCATCCTCAAATTGTTCCATGCGGTAATCTTCGTCAGCAAATTCCCGCTCCATTCTTTCTTTTCCTTTTTCTCTATTTCTTTCCTTCATATTATCAAAAAAACCCATAATCGTTATTCTCCTTCGTTATATTTTCGTTGTGTTTTTTTTACTTCTTAAAAAAGATAGCATAAATCAAAACAGCAGCTATAACTAAAATCAAAGTCAAGCAACCTTTCTTTTTTGCTGTCTTTGCTTCGTGAGGATTTGCCTTAGCCCATTCATTTAAGCACTTATTTGAACAAAAATGATACAATCCGTGCCACACAGTTTTTCCATAAATAGTGTTGCCACACCATTCACATTCTTTTTTTTCAGACACTTTAGCCTCCAATTCTTCCTATCTTATGTCTTTTCGTCATGAACATAAAATATTATGTTTTATAATGTTAACACAATATTTTACGTCTGTCAAATAAAAAGACACAAAATTTTACTATAATGAATGCATGGGATTTGGAGAAAACCTACACAACGAGCTTGTTTTTCAAGACATTCAAATTAAAGAACTTTCTGCCCGGACAGGAATTAAGAAAAGCACCCTCGACAAATATCTTTCTGGAAAAAAATCTCAGCCCAGCGTCGAGAACGCCGTAAAAATCGCAGAGTCCATTGGCGTTACTGTGGAATACCTAGTAAAAGGCGAAGATTTTTCTGAGAAAAAAATAAAGCCTACTTTGTCTGCGGAACACAAAATATTAATAGATCATTACAAACAACTTTCAGAATTTAACAAAGAGACAATTCAACAACTTATTCAATTCTTTTTAAAAAGACAATAACTTCGTTTATTCGAGGTTTTATGTCGTCCTACGCCCCTAGCCCAGCCGCGTTCCCACAAAGTCACGCGCGCCGTTCATAAAGTCTTTGTAGCCCATCGCCTTTTTTTGCTGGCGCTGCAGCTCGGTCACGCAAAGAACGCCGTCGCCGCACTGGACAAGGATTCCGCGCTTTTTGTCAAAGGCCGTCACGGTTCCGGGAACGGTTGGCTGGCCGGAAGGCGCGGACAAATCCGAAACGCCTGACTGACTAGAAGGCGCGGCTTCTTGGGCTTGCAAGCCGTTTTGGTTCGCGCCCGCAGTTTGTCCGTCTTGCGAACAATCGGTGTCCAAAGGCGCGGCTTTCAAAATCTTTAGCGTTTCGCCGCCCTCGCCGCCGATTCTTGTCCAAGAGCCGGGCTCGCTTGTGTAGGCGCGGACGGCGGCTGCGATATTTTTCGCGCTGTCGTTCCAATTTATAAGGGCGTCTTCCTTGCTGATTGTCTTTGTGTAGCTAGGGTCGCCCTCTTGCGCCCGACCTTTTTTCAAGATTTCCGCGCCGGGATTTTGGGCGGCCTTGTCCAAAAGGCTTTGCAACAAAGCGGCGGCGATTTGGGCGCTCTTGTCCAAAAGGCTGTCGGTTGTTTCCGTTCCGTCAAGCGCGACAATTTCTTGCGCCAAAATTTCGCCTTCGTCCATGCCCAGCGCCAATGTCTGGACCGTTACGCCAGTTTGGCCGTCGCAATTCAGGATCGCCGCCGGAACCGGAGTCGCGCCCCGGTACTTGGGCAAAAGCGACGGGTGCACGTTGACCCCGCCCGCCTTAAAGAGCGACAAAAATTTTGGCCCGAATATTTTTCCGTAGGCAAAGCATACAAGCGCGTCAAAGCCTTGGGCGGCGATTTGGTCGCGCGCGGCGGCGTCAAGCTTTTGCGGGCAAAAGACCGGAATGCCGCGCTCTTGGGCAAGCAAGCCCACGTCGGTGGGAACAAGCTCTTTATGCCTGCCCTTGGCGCTGGGCGGATTGGTCAAGACGCCCGCGATTTCCCAGCCGCCGCCTTTTTGGTCTTGCGAGCAGTCTCCGCTGGCGGCCGCGTTTTGATCTTGCGAGCCATTCTCGTTTGCGCCGTTTTGGCCTTGAAAAGCGTTTTCAAGCAGGAGGCGCAGCGTTGTGGCGGCGGGAGCGGGGCTTCCGGCGTATAGAATTTTAAGCATTGTTTTTCTTGGCTTCCTTGGCCGCTTTTTTGGCGGCGATCTTCGCGGCGATTTTTTTTGCCTTGGCTTCCTTTTCGGCGGCCTTTTGCGCCGCGCGTTCCGCCCTTTTTGCAAACTGCTCCGCGGTCTTTTTGGCAAAGTCGGCGTCGCCGCGGTCGATGAAAATCACGCCCTCAAGGTGGTCGTTTTCGTGCTGGATTATGCGCGCCAAAAGTCCTTCCGCCTCAAGCGTGAATTTTTTTCCGTTTTGGTCTTGCGCCTGCACCGTCACCTTTGAGGGCCGCATGATGTTTTCATACACTTGCGGAACGCTAAGGCAGCCTTCCTCGTAGGGAACGGAGTCGTCGGAAGTGGCGATGATTTGCGGATTGATGAAAACGCGCTTTACGTCGTCGTCCGCCTCGGCCACAAACATGCGGATGTTCTTTCCGATTTGCGGGCAAGCAAGGCCCACGCCGTTGGCGCTTTCCATCGTCTCAAACATTTCTTCGGCAAGAGCGCGAAGCTCGTCGTTGATTTCCTCGTCCTTAATAGGAACTGATTTTTTGCGAAGAACTTCCTCGCCCAACTTGCAAATCTTTAGCATATTCTAATCCTTGCCGCGCGCGCGTGGGCGGCCAAACCTTCGGCGTCGCCCAAAATGCCGGCGGCCTTTGCGCTGGCCAAAGGGCCTTCCTTTCCTTCTATCGTTCTAAGCGTGGTGACTGTCTTTATAAAAGCGCGGACGCTCAGGCCGCCTGTGAACCTTGCCGAGCCGCTTGTCGGAAGCGTGTGGTTCAAGCCGGCCGCGTAGTCGCCAAAAACTTCGGCCGAGCCGTGGCCGATAAAAAGCGAACCGTAGTTGTGGACCAGCTTTTTGGCGGCCTCCAATTTTTCGCCCGCGTCCATCGCAAGCTCCAAGTGCTCGGGCGCTTTTTTGTTCGCGATTTCGCAGGCTTCTTCTATAGAAGAAGTTACGATTATTTTTCCAAAGGTGTCAACGCTTCGCCTTGCGGTTTCCGCCGTAGGCAAGTCTTTAAGCTGCTCCTCTATTTCCTGCTGAACAGCCTTGGCGATTTCCTCGCTGTCGGTGGCAAGAATGGGCTGCGCGACAACGTCGTGCTCGGCCTGCGCCAACAAGTCCGCGGCAAGCCACTTGGGGTTGGCGCTGTCGTCGGCGATGGCAAAAACTTCGGTGGGGCCCGCAAGCATGTCGATGCCAACCGTTCCATAAATAAGGCGCTTTGCCTCGGCGACAAATTTGTTTCCAGGGCCAACCACAACGTCAGCCTTGGGAATCGATTCCGTTCCAAAAGCCATAGCGCCGATGGCCTGCGAGCCTCCGCAAGCGTAAACTTTGTCGGCCCCGCAAATAAAGGCGGCGGCCATGATTCCCTCGTCGGCGTAAGGGCGGCCTCCAACAAAAGGCTTTCCGGGAATTCCCGTTCCCTGCGCCTTGGCGTCGTCCAAGTCGTCGGGGTGCACGCGGGGCGGAGTGCACATAACCACTTGCCCAACGCCCGCCGCCTTTGCCGGAACGACCGTCATGATGACCGTTGACAAAAGCGGAAAGCGGCCAGCCGGAACATAAACGCCCGCGCGGTCGACAGGAATGTTTTTTTGGCCGGTAAAAAGGCCGGGAGCAAGCTCAATTTCAAATTCGTCAAAAGACTCGCGCTGGCGCTCGGCGAATTTTTTTGCCAAGTCGCGCGAGTAGCAAAGGGATTCGTAAAGGCCGGGGTTTTCATGCTTCATTTTTTCGGCGGCGGCCTTAAGCTCGTTTTGCGGAATCTCAAAATGCGAGGGAGCGGAAACGTCAAATTTGGCGCCATAGTCAGAAAGCGCCTTGTCGCCCATCGTCTTAACGTCGCGCAAAACGTCTTTTACAACGTCAATGGACTCGCCAAAGTCGCGGCCCTCAAAAAAACTTTCTTCCAACTCGGATGCTTTAACAATCTTTATCATTTTGGATTCCTCGCGGAATTCATTATACTCAAAAGAAAGGTTTTTGCAACTACAGGAAGCTGCGATATTGCTACACTGTTCAAATTAGAGGCGCGAACAAAGACATATCGACAAAGACAGTCCAAGACGTTATAATAAATAATCAATTCTTTTGGGTGGAAAAATGCAAAAGTCAAAGCCATTGAAATTCATAGACTTATTCGCTGGAATAGGCGGCTTTCACATCGCGCTTTCGAGTTTGGGGGGAGAAGCGGTTTTCGCAAGCGAATGGGACAAAGACGCGGCAACTGTTTATGAAAACAATTTCAAACTAAAACCTGCCGGCGATATAACCAAAATATCCGAAAAATCAATACCAGACCACGACATACTATGCGCTGGATTTCCATGCCAAGCATTCTCCATCAGCGGCAAACAATTAGGTTTTGAGGACAGCCGAGGAACTTTGTTTTTTGATGTTGCCCGAATTGCAAAAGAAAAGCAGCCAAAAGTCATGTTTTTGGAAAATGTCAAAAACCTAGCAAGGCATGACGGGGGAAAAACGCTAGCGGTCATAAAGAAAACCCTTGACGAAATCGGTTACGATGTTTATGACAAAGTTCTTGACGCTTCAAAATTCGGCGTTCCACAAAGCAGAAAAAGAATTTACATTGTTTGCTTTAGAAAAGATTTAAAAGTAAAAGATTTTACTTTTCCGAAAGAAGAAAAAGTTAAGAAACACGTCGAAGACATTTTAATGCCAGATTCTGAAACAAAAAAATATGAAGTGCGAAGAAATGATGTCTTTATGAACAACAACATAAAGGAAAAGTATTCTGACACACCTCTAAGAATCGGCATTGTCAACAAAGGCGGTCAAGGCGAAAGAATTTACAGCCCTCTTGGAACGGCAATCACATTGTCTGCTTATGGCGGCGGAGCTGGAGCGAAAACAGGCCTTTATAGGGTGAACGGAAGAATAAGAAAATTAGCGCCAAGAGAATGCGCTCGTCTTGACGGCTTTCCGGAAAGCTTTAAGATTGCAGAAAAAGATAATATAGCTTACAAGCAATTCGGAAACTCAGTTGTAGTCGACGTTCTAAAAAAGATAATGAAAAGCGCTTTGGAAAAAGAAGAGGTTGCAGCAAAGCTATGACGGGTTCTCAAATAGCGAAAGGCGGATTCAATAACGAGCAAGAAGTCGCAGATAAATTCAACAATTGGAAGAATGATGTTGACGCGCAAAAATGGCTTGAAATAATGATGTACAATCTTGATGAAATCGAATCTGTAAAGGCAGTGAAATTTGGCGGCCGGGGTTATAAATCAGATGTTTTCATCAGAATTGAAATCGCAAAAAAACTTCGAGAGAATGAACCCGAACCTTTGGAAAACATTCAAGTTAAACTTGTTTCCGGCGATAAAGGCTTTAATCAAGTTGAAAAGAAGAAAGTTGAAGGCTATTTAAAACTATGGCATATCGATTCTGAAATTGAACAATTGCTAAAACTTTATGACGGAGAACTTCCAGCAAGAGAAGGAAGCCGCGATCCGAGACGAATGTTTGTTGATGAATTCTCTGCAGAAGAACAAGAAAAATTAAAAAACTTCTTTCAAAAAAATATTATAATGATTATAAGTGACATAATTCGAGGCCGAGGTCGTTTTGCAGCTGAATGGACTTTAGTTATAAACAAAAATGATGATTATAAATGGTGTCTAATGGCTGTAAACGAAGCAATTTCAATTTACGCAGGCGATTGCCAGGTAAAATTTACCGACAAAGGAAATATTCGACTTGGCAACATTACGCTTCAAAGAAAAGGCGGAGATAACGGCGCCGATTCCGCGAATATGCTTCAATTTAAAGCTGACCCTATGATGTTGTTCGGGATCTAACCTTTTTTCTTCCTTTTCCCACGCGCAAGGGGGTGTAGGGACGCGAAGCGTTGGCCGCTCGTGTTATTAAACGCAAGATATAAATAGTTAGTTCGAGCGGGGTCGCCGCGTCTTTCAGACGCTGCCGGTTAATTATAGCGGACAATGAAGCGACAGCGGAATCCCGCAACACCCGACCCGCCGCTAGGCGGGATGCGCCCATAAAAAAGCGCTAGCAAAATCACGCAAACTGTGATATAATCTTCTATTATGAATTTACCTGAAAACAAATGGTTGCGCGGAGCCATTCCCGCATTGCTCTTGCACTGCTCCATCGGAACAGTTTACTGTTGGTCTGTTTTTAGCCAGGAAGTAGCCGCTTACATCGGCAGTCCCAAAAGCCACGTAGAGTGGGCCTTTTCTTTGGCGATTTTCTTCTTGGGAATGTCGGCCGCCTTTTTGGGCGACTTTGTTGAAAAGGACATTCACAAAAGCTCTTTGATCGCGACGATTTTCTTTACAGTCGGAATGGTTGGAACTGGAGCCAGCATTTTGGCCAAGTCTCTCCCCGGCGTTTTGATTTGCTACGGCGTGATTATGGGAATCGGTTTGGGAACCGGCTACCTTTCGCCCGTAAAAACCTTGATGCTTTGGTTCAAGGACAAAAAAGGCTTGGCCACCGGATTGGCGGTCGCGGGCTTTGGAGCGGCCAAAGCAATCGCCACTCCTATCATGCAAGCGATCGTTGCAAGATGCGACGACAACCCGGCCTACATGTTCATGATTATGGGCGGCGTTTACTGCGTGATGATGTTCATCGGCCACTTGCTTCTTAAAAAGCCGGCCGGCTGGGTGGAAGCCCACGAAAAGCAAACGGTCGGCGAGTTCCTTAAAAAGTTCGGCTCAAACTTCAAGACTTGCTTTTCAAACCGCGAGTTCCTTGGCATTTGGATTATGTTCTACATCAACATCGCCTGCGGCCTGGCTCTCATCTCGCAGGAAAAGCCGATCTTGCAAACAACCGGCCTTGGCTTTATGACAATCAGCGCGATCGGAACGGTAACGGCCATCGCCAACGCCGCCGGACGCTTGGGCTTTAGCGCGGCCGCCGACGGACTCAAGGACCGCAACACAATCTACAAGTGGATTTTCGCGCTTTCGATTTTGTTCACTGGAATCATCATCGCCACTCGCGGCATCATCAACGGAACGGAGCCTGTCCTTATGGCCTTGTGCATCGCGCTTCTTATCGTAGTCAACGCGGGCTACGGCGGCGGCTTTTCAAACGTTCCCACTTTGCTCAGCGACCACTTTGGAATGAAGAGCATTTCTTCCGTCCACGGAATGTGCCTTAGCGCCTGGGCCATCGCCGGCTTGACCGGAAACCAAATGGCCAGTTGGATCGTCCGCCACACAGGCGAGTTCACAGAAAAAGTTTTGGCCGACGGCCGCGCCGTAAAGGTAAACCCTGTGGGCTACCAAAACGTCCTTTACGTGACCATCGCGCTTTACATCGTCGCGATGATTGTCTGCTGGACGATGGTTGGAAAGCCAAGAAAAACTGAGTAGCCTCAGTTTTTCTTAACGAGTTTTAATTTGCAAGGCAAATTAAAACTCGCGGGATTTATGGCAAACAAAAAGGGCCGCTCCGATTTGAGGAGCGGCTTTTTTTTGCGCGGCGCGTTTTAGGCTTGCAAAAAATTCGCGCGGCGAGAGCGCATCCTATTCTTGAACGCGGCTCACACAAATTCCATCCGTTCCGAATCAAAAAGGCCCAAGTCGGTAATCTTTAATTTTGGAATTACGGGCAGCGCCAAAAACGAAAGAGTCATGTAAGGCGCGTTGAGCTTGCAGCCCATCATGCGCGCCCAATGGCAAAGGTCCTCGTAGTCGCGCGCGACTTTTTTGCACAAGCGGCTTGCCATAAGGCCCGCGACGTCCAACTGAATGTCGTGGACGCGCGCGCGGTTGGCCACCGCAAGCCCGCCCTTGTTGCCAATGATCCTATTAATGCACTTGACTATGTACTTGTCTTCGGTTCCGACGCAAATTATGTTGTGCGAATCGTGCGCCACGCTGCTTGCAAGCGCTCCAATCTTAAGGCCAAAGCCGTTTACAAAGGCCACGGCGGGCTTGGCGTCTGGATTGTAGCGGTTTACGCAAACCAACTTTAAAACGTCGGTCTTTGTGTTGGACTTTAAATAGCCGTCTTCCAAGCTGGCGTACATCAAAGCGCTTTCTGTAAAGACTTCCTTGTCGATGGCCTTTATCGTCCTTACTTGCGCGGTGTCGGAGCGGACTGCGATGTCGGCGGCGCTTATTTCCTTTCGGTTAAAGTTGTTAATTCTCTTGGCCTCAGCCGGCTTAAAGTAGGAGCGGCTTCCGCTCACAACGATTTGTCCGTTTACGACAACCTTTTCAATTTTCATTTTTTTGATTCCGCTGACAACGATAAAGTCCGCGCTGTCGCCTTCCTGCAAAAGGCCTACGTCAAGCTTGTAATGCTTGATTGGATTGTAGGTGGCCGCGCGCAAAACGTCAAAGGAATCGTAGCCCTCGGCGACAAGCTTTCTGACCAAGCTCCAAAAAAGGCCCTTCTCCAAATCATTGGGATGCAAGTCGTCACCGCAAAACATAAGCTTTTCAGGCGACAGCTTAAAAAGCGGAGCGAGCGCCTTTAAATTCTTTGCGGCGGAGCCTTCGCGGATTTGAACGAACATTCCGCTTTTAATTTTTTCCAAGCCTTCCTCGTAGGAGGCGCTTTCGTGGTCGGTTGAAATGCCTGCCGCCGCGTATTTTTTTAAGGCCTCGCCGCTAAGCATCGGCGCGTGTCCGTCAACGGGCTTTCCCAATTTTTTTGCGGCGGCGAGTTTTGCCAAAACCTCTTTGTCGCCGTCCAAGACGCCCGGAAAGTTCATCATTTCGCCAAGGCTTACAACCCGCTTGTTCTTTAAAAGGCGGGCGACGGCGGCGGCGTCCAAGACCGCGCCTGAAGTTTCAAATTTCGTGGCCGGAACGCAAGACGGAACGGCAAAGTAAATTTTCATCGGAGAACGAGCCGCGTCCTTTAGCATAAAGTCAAAGCCCGCAGCGCCGCAAACGTTCGTTATTTCGTGGGGGTCGGCAACCGCCGCGATTACGCCGCGCCTAAGCGATTCGTAGGCAAAGTACTGGGGCGTGACCATGCTGCTTTCTATGTGAACGTGGGAATTCACAAAGCCGGGCACAAGATATTTTCGCTCGGAAGTTTGGCAGCGCTCGATTTTTTTTATGCGGCCGTCTTCGACAAAAAGCTTTCCGCCGTAGACTTCCCGCTTTACTACATCAACGATTTTTCCTTCAAAAACTTTCATAACTCACTTTCTGCGAACGGTGAACCGCGTCTTTGGCGCCTTGTTGCGCTCGGCCCGCGCTTTGTATTCGTTGTAAAGAATTTCCTGGGCGCGCTTTGCCGCCTCGCCCGCCTTGGGCTTAAGGGCAAGCCAAGAGCCGTCGCTTTGAAGCTCGTAAGAATTTATGTTTGACTCAAAGTAAACGTCAAGGACATGCTTTATTTCCTTGAACGCGGCGGCGTCCAAAATCGGGAACATCAATTCTATGCGGCGGTCGAGGTTGCGCGGCATCCAGTCGGCGCTGGCCAAATAAATTTCGGGCGAGGCTCCGTTCTGAAAATAAAATACGCGCGAATGCTCCAAGTAGCGGTCGACAATCGAAACGACGCGAATGTTTTCGCTCATTCCGGCGACGCCGGGAAGCAGCATGCAAATGCCGCGAACGTTAAGCATTATGCGAACGCCCGCCCGGTTGGCGCGGTACAAGGCCGCGATCACTTCCTCGTCGGCCAAGGAATTCATCTTGGCGATTATCAAGCCAGGCGTTTGCGGAGTCGAAAGCTCAATCTCGCGCTGAATCATCGAAAGCAGCTTGCTCTTTAGGTCTACCGGCGCCATGCTAAGGTACTTCATCTTTTGCAGGGCAGAATAGCCGGTGACGATGTTAAAGAACTTTGTAGCGTCGTTGGCGATTTCGTGGTTGGCCGTAAAAAGCGAAAGGTCGGAATAGATTCGCGCGGTCCTTGGATTGTAGTTTCCGGTGGCCAGGTGGACGTAGCGCTTAAAGGCGTCCTGCTCGCGGCGGATGACCATCAATATTTTCGCATGCACCTTAAGGTTTACCAAGCCGTAGACGACCAAAACGCCGGCCTTTTCCAACTCCTCGGCCCAAGCGATGTTGCGCTCCTCGTCAAAGCGCGCCTTAAGCTCCACCAAGACCGTCACCTGCTTTCCGTTTCGCGCCGCTTTTTCCAAGGCCGAAATTATCGGAGAGCCGCGGCCGGTCCTGTAAAGCGTCATCTTGATGGAAAGAACGTCCGGATCGTCCGCCGCGTCGTTCAAGAATTTCACGACCGGATTGTAGGACTCGTAGGGAACGTGCAAAATAACGTCGCGGCGCTTTATCGCGTCCCAGTAGGGCTCGTCTTCCGGCAAAGCGGCGTTGGGGAAATTCTTCCATTTTTCGTTTCGCAAATGGTCGGTGTTTTCCGCCTCTCCGATTTCGCGCAAAGTGGCCGCGTCAACCAAACCGTCAAAGGCGTAGATGTCGTCGGACTTAAGGCCCAGCTTTTGCGCCAAAAATTTTTGCAGCTCCGAACTGGCCTTGTCGCAAACCATTCTGACGGCAAACGAAGACTGGCGAGCGACCAAGACTTCCTGCATCGCCTGCACGATGTCGTTGGCGTCCTCGTCAACCGCAAAGTCAGCGTCAAGCGCGACGTTGAACAAAAGCGACTTTGAAACTTCGTAGCCGTCAAAAACCTGAGAGCCGTATTGCAAAAGCAAATCGGCCACAGTCGTAAAGTCCTTGATCTCTTCCTTGCCGCCCGGAAGCCAAATCAAATTCGGTATCGCGTCGGGAATCTGAACAAGCGCCACAATCGGAGCGCCTGGACGCGCGGCGAATTCCTTGTTGGCGATTTTTATTCCGGCAATCGGCTTTAGCAAAAAGGCCGCGTGCCATTTAAGGTTGGCGATTTTGGGAAACTCGTCGCTGTCGGTTCTAAGCGGCGTCAAAAGCGGAAGGATTTGCGCCTTGAAAATTTCCTGCGCGAATTCCTTTTGCGCGACGCTAAACTGCTTGGGCCGCTTGTAGACAAAGCCCTCTTTTGCCAAAGCCGGAATTATTTGCTTTTGCAGCGCCTCTTGCTGCGCCTGCATGACTTGGCGGGCCCGCGCCGAAATGTCCTTTAATTGCTGCTTGGGAGTGCGGCCCGAAATGTCTTTTCCGCCAGGCGCGTTTTTAAGAAGGCGCTTTACGCTGGCGACGCGCACTTGGAAGAACTCGTTAAAGTTGCTTGTGACGATAGAAAGAAAGGTCAACTGTTCCAAAAGAGGAATGTCGGTTCTCTTTCCCTCGCGCAAAACGCGGTCGTTGAATTCTATCCAAGAAAGCTCGCGGTTTAAGAAAATGTCTTTGCCTGTTGTTTTTGCTGCCGCCATTCCGTTCCTCCTAAGAAAGAATCACCTTGTAGCCAAAGACGCTTTCAAACATTCCGCCCTTTTCGCCCAGAGCCTGCCGTTCCAAAACCGTGTTGTGCCTGTTTCCTGTATGGACAACCAAGGAATCTTTTTGCTTGGTGATTTTTAGCTGCGTGAATTTTTGCGTGTGCGAACGGTCGATGGCGTCGGCGATGCGAATGATCGCCGTAAGCTTTAGAATCGTCATGCGGCTGGCGCGCGGAAGCATTTGAAAATGGTCGTCGTCCTGCGGATTTGAATGGCCGCGATGGTATTTTGCGATTTGCGAAACGATCGTAATTTCGTTTTGGGTAAGGCCGAAAAATTCCGAGTTGCTTATGATGTAGGCCGAGTGCTCGTGGTGGTTTTCCATGCGTATGAAAATGCCAATGTCGTGAAGCATCGCCGCCACTTCCAGCAACACTCGGGCGCGCTCGTCAAGCGCGATTTCGCTTTTTAGCGCGTCGAATATTTTTAGCGAAACGTCCGTAACGAATTGCGCGTGGCCTTCGTCGCCGTGGTACTTGCGCAAAAGGGTTGTGGCGCCGGCGGCGATTTGCTTGTAAAAGTCGCGCTGCAAGTCTTCGTTGGGGGCGGCAAGCTTGTTGATAAGAGCGCCCTCGCGCAAGTTTGTTTCCGGCACGATGACGCTGGCCACGTTCGTTGTCTCGACGAACATTTTGTAAATCAAAAGGCCTATGCGCAATTGAGCCGCGTCCGAGTAAGCGATTTTAAAGCGCGCGACGCATTCTTCAATAGAATACTCTTGGATTTCGTCAACAAAGTCAATGAACTTTTGGCGCGGCATTTCCCACAAAAAGGTCGAAACCGGATGCCCGACGTTAAGGGCCGCGACTTGCGCCTGCTTTCCGACGGCGACGACGCTCTTTAGCTTTAGCGAGCTGAATTCCTCGTTTAACAAATTCTTTGAGTTTAGGATGAACTGTTGGATAAAGCGCCGCGCCGTGTCGCTCTCTCCGCTTTGGCCGATTTGTCCCTCGACGCGAATCGTTCCCAAGCGAAAGGAGTGCGCGCTTACGATGCTTCCTTTTTTTAAAAGCATCATCTCGGACGAGCCGCCGCCGGCTTCCAAAATCATGTAGTCGTCGCCTTCTAGGCTGAACTTAGAGTCCTTGAAACATTCGCGCACGGCAAGGTACATCAAGCGGTTTTCCTCTACGCCGTCGATGACGCGGACGACAAAACCGGTGCGGATGAAAATCCTGTCGATGATTGAATCCTTGTCGCGGCTTTCGCGCAAGGCGGCGGTGGCGATGACGCTTGTGTCGCCGGCTTCGATTCCCCAGGACTTAAGCTGTTCCTTGTAGCGGCTTAGAATTTGAATGCATTGGCCGATAGTGCTTTGCTTGACAGAACCGCCGGTAAAGATGTCCATTCCCAAGTTGACCGGCATGTCGGAGCGGTCAAGCGTGTTCCAATGGCCGCTCGGCAAAATTTCAACGACGCTAAGGCGAATTCCTGTGGAGGCGATTTCTATGATTGCTTCCGGCTTTACTTGCGGAACTTGCTTCTTTTGCCTTGCGCTCATTTCCTATAACTTGTCAATCAACATAGAGCAACGGCCGGAAGGAATCGGCAGCGTCTTTTTCTTTTGCTCAAGAATGTTGATTGTAAAGTAATAAAGCTTTTCGCTTTCCATTTGGATTTCCCAACCGCGGTTGGACTTGTTTGAAAGAATCGTAATCAAGTTGCGCTTGAGCGAAAGGTTTTCGATTCCCATGATTTCCAAATTGGGAATGATCCAGTCAACCGTTTTGCGCGGAAGACTGATCAAAAGGCCGATTACGTTTTCTATCATCAAGGCGATTGTAGAAAGCGCGACGGTCTGCAAGTAGCGCGGGCGCGGAAAGTGCGGCTTTCCTTTAAGCGAAGCCTTTCCTTCTTTGCATGGAAGATAAGCCTCGTACAAGTCGCCCTTTTCCTTTTTGTTTTCTGGGGTGAGCGCTTCCAAAATATAGTACAAGTGGCGGATCGAGCATTCGCGCGCCAAGTCGTAGCGCTGGTATTTTTCCAAGCCCTTGATGACCATAAAGTTCATCGCCGGGAAAACGCTTCCCTTGTAGCCCTCTCCGCTTTCCTTAAAGTCGCGGCTGTCGGCGCTCAAAGTCGGGAACGGATGGTCCGTTCCAAAAGTCTTTTTGTTGGTAAGGTGCGCTATCAAAGTTTCGGCGCGGTCGGCGTTCGGGATTTCCGCGAGCAAGGGCCAGAAGCCAGCGATTGTCTTTTGCGGAAGAATTTTTTCGTCCTTGTCAAGGTCGTGGTAAAAGCCCGTCTTTTGGTCCCACATCATGCTGTTGATTCTAGTCTTGAGCGAGAAGTAGGCCTTTTTGTACATAAAGCTCAATTCCTTGTCGTTCATGATGTCGCCAAGGGCCGAAAGGTGGAGCGCGTTCAAAGCCATCGCCGCGTTAAAGTCAATCGGATAGACGCACTTGTCGCGCGGGCTGTTGAACATTCCGCTGGCCGCGACGGGAGCGGCGTAAAGGCCGTTGGGCTTTTTGAACTTTTTGTCAATCCAAGTGACGTACTTTACAAGGCTTGGAATGACTTCCTTTACGCGGCGCTTGTTGGCCAATTTATGGTAAAGGTTGAATTCCGCCCAAGCCAAAAGCGGCAGGCAGACGCCCTCGGGGTTTCCTTTTTCTGAAATCGGCTTTCCGCTCTTTAAGTCGTACTTAAAGCGGATGGCGCCGTCGCGTTCCTGGCGCGAATAAAGATAGTCTAAATTTTTGCTGGCGGAATAATTGCGGTTTGAATATACCAAAAAGAAAGAAGAGAAAATCGCGTCTAAGTGGTTTAAAACGTTCACGCCGTCTTCGGGATAAACAAAACACCCGTCGTTTGTCTTGGCGCCCTTTTTAGGGTCGATCCAAAAATCGGCGATCCAATTCCACGTTTTGTTGTAAATATCGACAAAATCCTGGTCGTAAAAATGGATTTTGGGGAAATCTCTTTTATTCATAGTCTTTTCATTATATCACACATTTTAAAAAAACGCGCAAAAAATTTAAAAAATTCTTGAAATTTTTCACAAAAAACGATGGAAAAGCGAAAAAAATCGACCAAACATCTTGACATTGTAAAGATTGCGCGCTAATCTAGACAGTGTAAAGATTAATCTGAGCAAAAAATTTAGAAGCAAACAAAACGCTCTCGGGAGAATCGAACGGCCTTACTTGCGGTTGCGCCTTTTAGGGCATGACAGCAAGCTCAACGCGCAAAGCAAGCGGCCGTCCGCCTTCTCTCCTTGCGCGTTTTAATTGCTTCCAAGCCGATTGCCCTGATTAATAGTAAAACAAGAGGAGGCTGGCGTGGACACTTACCACCACAAAAACTTAAAAGTTGACTTGATCGAAGCCGGAATCGCCTTGGTGGCGAAGGATGGGCTGGACGGCTTTTCTTTGCGCAAGGTGGCGGGCCTTTGCGGGGTTTCGCACGCGGCGCCCTATTCCCATTTTGAGAACAAGGACATTTTGCTGGAAGAAATGCAAAATTACGTGAGCGAAAATTTTTCGGCTCAGTTGGAAGGAACGATCGCGCGCTGCAAAGACAAGGAGCGGATTTTGATGGAACTGGGCAAGGCCTACCTTGACTTTTTTGCCGCCCGGCCAAACTACTTTGCCTTTCTTTTTGGAAAGTCCAACATCGCGCTGGACTTGACCCAAGACGCCGATCCGCAAAAAAACTACCGTCCCTACGAAATCTTCAAGGCGGCGGCGGAAGATTTTTTGGCGCGAAAGAATTGCCCAAAGGAAAAACGGCGCGACATAACGATTTCGCTCTGGGCCTTTGTCCACGGAATCACGTCGCTCGCCACAATGCGCGGCGTAAAATGCGGCTTCAAGTGGGAGGAAAAAATATTTGACTTTATGAGCGCGTTCCAATTCTAGCGGCTGAGAACGGAAGCAAAACCATAACGCGCGAACAGCCGTAATATTAGGAGGACCAGCGGCGATAAAAGCGGTCGAAAGACCATAATCTAAAGACGCCGCATAAGCGGCAACATTCGCGCTCGCAGCCAAACTCGCGCGAACAGCCGTAATAATAGGAGGAATGAGAAATGAACGTAATTTATTTTAGCGGAAGCGGGAACACAAGACATTGCGCGGAACTTTTTGCCGGCGCGACTGGCGGAAAGGCCGTATCGATTGAAAGCGGCGAGGCCTTGGAAATTCTAAAAGGCGGAAATTATTTGCAAGACCATAAGGCGGGCGGCCAAGAGGCTTTAAAGACCTTAACGGAGGCCGACGAAGTTGCGCAAACCAACGAAATCGCGTTAGCCTACCCCACCCACTACAGCGACGTTCCGCTAATCGTAAAAAACTTTATCGCAAAAAACGGCGCCTTGTTCAAAGGCAAAAAAGTTTTTGTTATCGTGACGATGGGCCTTTTTAGCGGCGACGGAGCGGGAGTGGGCGCTCGGCTCTTAAAAAAGCACGGCGCAAAAATTCTTGGAGGCCCGCACCTAAGAATGCCCGACTCAATCGGCGACGTTCCGATGCTCAAAAAACCAATGGCTCAAAACCTTGCGACCATAAAGCAAACCGAACAAAAAATCGCGCGCGCGGTTGACTCCACAAAAAACGGCCGCTATCCAAAAGACGGCCTTTCTTTTTGGCATTTCCTTGCAGGCCTTTTTGGCCAGCGCTTGTGGTTCATTCCGACTGTAAAAGCCTTGCGGTCAAAGCTAAAAATCGACGCGCAAAAGTGTTCCGGCTGCGGAGTCTGCGCGTCGGGCTGCCCAACAAAGTCAATCGCGATTCAAAAGGACAAGGCCGTCTTTGCGCCCGGCTCCTGCACTCTTTGCTACCGTTGCGTAAACCACTGCCCCGCGCGCGCGATCACCCTTATCGGAAAGCGCGTTCTGGAGCAATGCCGCTACGACTTGTATGAAAAGGAGTTGCATAACTAAAAGGCTTCACTGACCATAACAGCGACGCGAACAGCGGAATATAGGATAGTTTTATGAACAAAAAAATTTCGATCGTAGCGGCGGCAATCTTGTGGACCTGCGCTCTGGCTTTTGGACAGGCCGCGCCTAGGTCGCAGACGCAAAAACGTTCCGTCCAAATCACGATAACAAACATAACGACATCAAGCGGAACAATCGTCCTTAGCGCGCACGACAGCGAAGAAAGCTTTAAAAAGAGAAAGCCCGTCCAAACCGTCCGCGTCCCCGCAAGCGTTCCGTCCGTAACGATAGAACTAAGCCTTGAGAGCGGCGAATGCGCCTTTTGCGTTTTTCACGACACAAACGGCGACGGCGACCTCAACGCGGGCTTTATGGGAATCCCCAAAGAGCCCTTCGGCTTTTCCAACTACGACGGCAAAGGCCCGCCCGGAAATTTCAAAAAGCACAAAGTCGCCATTCCCGCAGGAACGGAAGCGCTCGCGATAGAGATTCCTTTGGTTAAGTTTTAGACTTAATGCAAGACTGAAAAGGTTCACTGACAAAAAAGCGACGCGGCTGGAACCGCTTGCGAGGCCTTAACGCGGGCGGCGGCCATAAGGCTTCACTGACTAAAAACGCCGCCGCCTTTTTGGCTTGCCAACGCTGTTCAAGTTGGCTACAATGGTTCCATGACAAAAGGAAGGTTCGCTCCATCGCCCAGCGGAAGAATGCACTTGGGGAACATTTACGCCGCGCTCATCTCTTGGCTGTCCGCAAAAAAGGACGGCGGCGCGTGGCTTTTGCGAATCGAAGACCTAGACAAGCAGCGCTGCAAGCACGAGTGGGCCGACCGCCTGATGGACGACCTTTTGTGGCTGGGCTTGGAATGGGATGAAGGCCCTGACAAAAAATCTTTGCAAGACCAAAAAGCGGCAAAACCAGCAGGCTTCACTGACCAAAACTGCGCGGCGGCAAAATCATACTACCAATCCGAGCGCGATTCAATTTACCAAAAATACTTTAGAGCGCTGGAAGAGCGCGGCCTTGTCTACGACTGCTTTTGCCGGCGCGCGGACTTATTGGCCGCCTCCGCGCCGCACGCAAGCGACGGAACTCCAATCTACGCCGGAACTTGCCGCAAGCTTTCGGCGGCCGACCGCGAGCGGCTTTTAAAGGAACGTTCCCCCGCAAAGAGAATGCGCCTCCCCGACCGCGAATCGATTTTTGAAGACGGCCATTACGGCCAGCAAAAACTAAACCTCGCGCGCGACGCAGGCGACTTTATCATTCGCCGCGCAGACGGAAATTTTTCATACCAGCTTGCGGTGACCGTTGACGACGCGCTCATGGGCGTGACCCAAGTCGCGCGCGGCCGCGACCTGCTTGCCTCAACCCACCAGCAATTGTTTTTGTATGAAGCGCTGGGCTTGCAAAAACCGCAGTTCCTGCACTTTCCGCTTTTGGTTGACAAAGAAGGCCGCCGCCTTTCCAAGCGCGACATGGACTTGGACATGGGCTATTTGCGAACGCGCTTTTCGCCCCAAGAAATCATCGGAAAGCTTATGTTTTTTGCGCGGATGTCCCCGGACTGCAAGCCGATGGACTTGCAAGAGGCGGCGGCTATTTTTGCTTGGAACAAGTTGCCGCAAGAGGATATCGTTGTGGGGAAATAGGGAAGGAAGGATTCGTAGTTGACCTGAGCAGTTGTCGACTTTGAACTTATTGTTATACGATTATTTTATCTTTTTACCACAAAATGACAACGTTCTACGCCGCAATTACTCCGTGCAGATATGAAACAAATTCTGTAACGGAGACTACATTTCCATCAAACAACTCTGTAAAATCCTGATACTTAAATGGATCATCTTTTATAAGATTTTTAACTTCTATGTCACCATTCTGAAGAACAAATGTTACAATCTGATGCAAGAATTCTTCCTGCGCGGGATTAAAGTTGTATTTTGAAAGATATTCGCCAAGGAGTTTTGTTACCGCTTCTGGATTCATTCCAACAATTCTGCGAACAAAAACACCAAAAGGCGCGCCTTCTGAAATAGCGTCGTAATCGGCCTGTGTGCCAAGCTCTTCGCAAAGAATATGCTGCAAATCCTGAATGTCCTTTTCATTTAAAGGTTCGATATTTTTGATTTTGTTCACTGCCTCGCAATCTGTTGTTTCTGCCAAGTAATCAATCACTCTCTGCTTATAGTTCTTAAACTGAGGATTAATATGCTTTCCGTCTTTTTCAATTACTTCATCTTTGAAATTCGTTTCTACAGCTTTCTTTTTAGGACCATCAAGATACTTAATCAAATCTCTAACCTCAGAGCGAACTAGTTCCAGTTTAGAAACAGTAACTTCCGCCCAGAATTCTGTTGAAAGGAAAGTTTTTAGAATTTCAGACTTTTCCTTGATTTCAGGAATAGTCTGCATATCAAGCAGTTGGGAAATAATTGTAGTGACTTTCTGAAGCGGCTTGCTATAGTCTTCATCTCCCACCAAATGAGAAAGCTCAATATTAAACATCCAGACATCAAATACTTTTGCGCTGGATTCCCCTCCAATCGGATCAATTAAAGGAGTTATAACTTTCTTGATTTCTGCAAGCATCAATGGTGTAACATAATCCCATGTCTTGCTGTCTGAATATTTATCAACCTCATTTAAGTTATAGCGGACATTGATGTGATTTTTATCAAGATTCTGAATTAAAGAAATAAGCTCACCTTTCCATTTCTGATAGAACTTAACACAATCTTCATTTTTCTGATGCTCTCGCTTTTGAAGTTCGTAAACCATATCCAGTTTAAGTTCAAAGATTTTCTGGGAAAGGTTCAAGCCTCCACCAGTAATCTTGCCCTTGGGATTTATGTCAAAGAAATCAAAATTGTCACAGAAGTCAAAAATATAGAAACCCTGTTTTTCAGAATAAGGCTTTAGCTCTGCATTTGTAATTCCTCCTTTTCCTTTTCCAAAGAATTCTTTTGAAGGGCTGAATACATTAAAATCTTTGCAGACACGAGTCCCGCGACCAATCATCTGCCAGAATTTAATTACGGAATACACTCTCTTAAAGAAAACAAGATTTAAAACTTCCGGCACGTCAATTCCTGTATCAAGCATATCTACTGAAACAGCAATTACAGGTTCCTTTTCCGGCATCTTAAAATCATCAATAATGGTTCCGGCTTTACTTACACTGTAATCTACAAGCTGGCAGTAATCATCTCCTTTGTCTGGATATACGTCCTTAAAAGTTTTTACGATTTTTTCTGCATGGTCGTGGTCTACTGCAAAGATAATAGACTTTCCAAGCCTTTCCCCATTATCTACGCGAAGCCCTTCATTCATCAATGTTTCAAGAACAAGTTTTATGGTCGGGATGTTGATGATATTTTTGTAAAACTCATTGCCCTGCTTTTCTTTTTGCGTCTCAGGCAATTCTTCTTCTTCGGCAAAAACCTCATCATATTCTTTCTTTTCAGCATCACTAAGCTCAGAATACTTAGCGCCATTTTTCAACCGCGCTGTTGTTTTGTCAATGGCGGCATAATCCACAAGAAAGCCTTCTTGAACGGCGGTAGGGTAATCATAACTGAATGTCGGCTGCCCTACTTCAAGTCCAAATAATGAGTATGTATCTTCCTGACCTTCCTGGTCCTTTGGAGTTGCGGTAAGACCTAGAACAAGTGAATCAAAATAGTGGAAGACAGCCTGATATTTGTTGTAGCAGGAACGGTGACATTCATCGATGATGATTAAATCAAATCTGCCAATTCCAAATGTCTTTTCATCTGTATCAAGAAGATTAAGCATTGTAGGATAAGTGCTTAAAATAACATTCGCATCAAAATCACGCTGACTTCCACTTACTTCTGAAATTGCGCAAAGAGTAGCATTAGGAAGGTATTTTGCAAAAGCCTTTTTTGCCTGGTCTACAAGTTCAGTTCTGTCTGCAAGGAACAAGACATTTTTTACCCAGTCATTGCGCATTAGAATATCAACAAGAGAAATAGCAAAACGAGTTTTTCCTGTTCCTGTCGCCATAACATTCAAGGCTTTTCGCTTGAAACCAGAATAAGCAGTACAAACGGCAGTACATGCGTTTTGAATAAAATAGCGGTCCGAGATTTCATGATTAACGCGGGTATCTTCGATGGCCCTGAGTTTACGACGTACAATAAGTGAATGGAGCTCTTTTAATGGATAATAACCAAATACACGACGGGCAGGACCACCGACTCCATCCACCATATAAATCTGGTAACCATTTGTATAGAAAATAACAGGCATTATGCCAAATTTATCTTTTAATGCCTGAGCATAGATTTTTGCCTGTTTTGCTCCTGTATCTACATCTTTGCAAGTACGTTTTGCTTCAATAACAGCAAGTGGCTTGCCATCTCTATCATAAAGAACATAGTCTGCATAACCAACTCCAGTAGGAAAATCACTTGAAACAGGAATATTGGTAAGTTTTGTTTCGATGCAGGCAGTCTCAGGTTTTACGGCTTCTTTAATATCACAAACAGTCCAGCCAGCTTCACGAAGATCCATATCGATGAGAACTGCTCGAGTTTCTGCCTCTGTATAATCGATGCTGGAAGTCATCTTTGTGTCTGCTGCAATTTTTCCTTTCTGGGCTACTGTAAAAGGTGATTTTTTTACTTTTATGATTATTTTCTTTTTTGTCTTTTCTGCTTCAGCAGCATTTGGAACAGCATCAGATACAGCTTCTTTATCAAATGGAAGATAAGAAGAAATGATACCAAGGAATTTTAATATTTCACAAACAGAGTCGTAAAGAGAATGCAGGCAGAGCATAGCCATGCGATTATTGATAGGTTCTGCATGACTTGCCATATTTCCCAGTTTACGAACATTATGAACGGCACTTAATTGTGGTTCATCAAGGTATGCTTTGAACTTATAATCTTCAATAAGACCAAAAAGATCTGACATCTCCGAATATTGTCCATACTTTGTTATATAAAAAAGTTTGATTGCACATTCCAAGCCATTGCGGGCAGATCGCACTGAAGCATCAGGAAACTGACTTACAAAAACTTCGGCCTGATTACAGTAATTATAC
>ODAI012539809.1_pt1 | contig 31850 bp, 23 predicted proteins | sample 1539321 | NCBI WGS metagenome assembly ODAI01 (sample SAMN02144231, study PRJEB22623) | gut metagenome | biome: sheep rumen | host: Ovis aries | place: New Zealand
CCTCTGCAGGAACACCGAGATACTTGAATACTTCGTACAATGCCTTACCGTAGTGACCGAATGCTACTGCACCGTGGTGCGGGTAGTTCTTCTCGATCAGTACGTGACGATAGAAGCGGCCCATCTCCTTGATCGCGAAGATGCCGATGCCTCCGAAGGATCTGGTAGCGACCGGAAGGATCTCACCCTGTGCGACATATGCGCGGAGGATGTTGTCCGGGGGGCTTGGCAGCCGGAAGACGGGGATGTTTCCGGGCTGGAGATCGCCTTCGAGGGTTCCGTTGGTAACTTCCACCGGAAGGTTCCTTGCCATGATCTTCTGATACTTCATCTCTGCGTTGCACAGTCTGCTGGAGCAGGTATTGCCGCAGTGGAAGCCCATGAAGGTGTCGGTATGCTTGTAATCGAACTTGCCCTTGATGGACTCTTCGTACATATCTGCCGGTACGGAGTTGTTGATGTCAAGCAGGGTGACCTCTTCGCCGGTGATGCAGGTGCCGATGAACTCGGACAGAGCGCCGTATACGTCAACCTCGCAGGATACCGGGATTCCGCGTCCGGTCAGACGGCTGTTGACATAGCAGGGAACAAATCCGAACTGTGTCTGGAATGCGGGCCAGCACTTGCCGGCGATGCAGACGTACTCTCTGTATCCCTTGTGGGCTTCGATCCAGTCGGTCAGGGTCAGCTCATACTGGGCAAGCTTCTCAAGCACTTCCGGCTTCTTGTTGCCTGCGCCCAGTTCCTTCTCCATATCCGCGATGATGGCAGGAATTCTCTCGTCGCCTTTATGCTTGTTGAAGGACTCGAACAGATCCAGCTCGGAATTCTCCTCGACCTCGACGCCGAGATTGTAGAGCTGCTTGATCGGCGCATTGCAGGCGAGGAAGTTGTTCGGTCTCGGTCCGAAGGTGATGAGTTTCAGCTTGGACAGTCCGACAACCGCGCGTGCGATCGGAAGGAATTCATGAATCATGTCTGCGCACTCTGCAGCTGTTCCTACCGGATTCTCCGGAATATATGCCTTGATATTGCGCAGCTGGATATTATAGCTGGCGTTCAGCATGCCGCAGTAAGCATCGCCGCGGCCCTGGATCAGGTCATTCTGGCTCTCCTCAGCGGCTGCGCAGAACATCTTCGGTCCTTCAAAATGCTTCGCGAGCAGAGTCTCGGAGATCTCCGGTCCGAAGTTGCCAAGGTAAACGACAAGGGCATTGCAGCCTTCCTTCTTGATATCCTCAAGGGCGTTGACCATATCGATTTCGCTCTCGATGATGCAGATGGGACATTCGTAGATATCCGCTGCATCATACTTTGCCGTGTAAGCTTCGACAAGCGCTTTTCTTCTGTTGACGGCGAGGGATGCCGGGAAGCAGTCACGGCTGACCGCAACGATACCGACTTTCGCTTTCGGGATGTTTGTGAACATGTTCATTCCTCCTGTGTAAATTTGTACTATTTTTGCAGATGAATTTGTACGTTCTATTCCATCATTTTCAAACAATATTGTATCTTGTAACCGAACGTTTTGCAAGATACATTTTAAAGCCTACGGTTTCATCCGGTCTTTCCGGATGATTTTCGTCATTTTAACGAAGCGGGCTTTTTCATACAGACAGGCTGACTGATCATCCGGCCCATCATTCGATCGTCAGATTCTCTCCGATCAGGCCCATGGGACTGCCCTCCGGAAGTCCTCCCTCCGGATGTCCGAGCAGCCATTTGTTCTTCGCCGTAAGATGGCCGTCCTCGCCGCCCTCATGGCTGCATTCCAGATCCAGATTGGTTCCCTTCGGCAGGACCACTGCGACGCGGAAGCCGTTATCCCCCGTATTGCAGGGCGCGTAATGCAGGCTCGTCGCAAACACGCGGACCGCTACGCCCTTCGGTACATGGAAGGCCTTGCAGCTGGCTGTGTCAAAAGTGAAGTCTTCTGTAATGTCCTGCTGTCTGCCGAGGATCAGATAGAAATCTGTCGATCCGATATTCACCTCACAGCCCGTATGGTACTCCAGGGCATTCAGCTTATGATTGTGGCCGTTGCAGTAGCCGATCTGGATCGGAGACTCACCGTATACGACTCTCTCAAGCACTTTATAGACCGGAAGCTTCTCCAGTTCCGGATCTCCGGCTACATAGACCGTGCCGTCCTCCGGACAGGGAGTCTTATCCAGCGCTTCCAGGAATTCACTGAAATCGATGCCTTCGATGATCCTTCCGTATTCACGGAATTCCGGATCCGTAACTTCATAGATAACCATATTTCGTCTCTCCTCTGTTAACACATACATCAAGCTGATTTTACTGAATCTGCGGGAACACAGCCTTCAGCGCGGGATAGATCTTTCTGAACTGCTGATAGCGTTCCTCGTATTTCTTCATAAGAACCGGATCCGGTTCTTCCGTATCAACTACCTGGATGATCTTTTCGCAGGCGGTCTCAACATCCGGATATTCGCCGCAGGCAACCGCCGCCAGCATCGCGCCGCCCATGGACGGTCCTTCCTCGCTTTTGGGAATCTCAAGGGTGATTCCGAAGATATTGGCGATCATCTTCCTCCACAGCGGGCTCTTGGCGCCTCCGCCGACAATCTTGCTGGTTTTGACACTGATGCCCAGAGACTTTGCTACCTCAAGGGAATCCCTGAGTGCGAAGGCTACGCCCTCCAGGACAGCCTGGGTCATATCCGCCCTGGTCGTGTCCATGGTCATGCCGATGAAGGTGCCGCGCGCAAGGGGATCATTCAGCGGACTTCTCTCACCCATCAGATAGGGCAGGAAGAAGACGTGGTTCTCGCCAAGTCTGTCATCCGTGATATCCTTCTGCTCCGCGCCGAAATCACTCGTCTTCAGGATCTGTTCGCTCCACCACTTGTTGCAGGATGCCGCGGAGAGCATGCAGCCCATCAGATGATACTTCCCGTCCGCATGGTCGAAGGAGTGCAGGCTGTTGTTGGAATCCACCCCGAAATGATCGGATGAGATAAAGAGGGTTCCGCTGGTGCCGAGGGAAATGTTGCACTTGCCCTCGCCGACCGTTCCGGTACCGACCGCAGAAGCCGCGTTGTCGCCCGCGCCGGCAGCCACGATGACGTTCTCCGGGATGCCCAGTTCAGAAGCGATCTCAGCTTTGACACAGCCGGTCGCCTCGTAGCTTTCAAACAGCTTCGGCAGCATGCTTACGCTTATGCCGCAGATCCTCGCCATCTCCTCGGACCAGCATTTATTCTTTACATCCAGAAGCAGCATGCCGGATGCATCTGAATAGTCGGTCGAATGAACGCCTGTCAGCATGTATGCCAGATAATCCTTCGGCAGCATGATCTTGCTGATCCTGCTGAAATTCTCAGGTTCATTCTTCTGCACCCAGAGAATCTTCGGAGCGGTAAAGCCGGCGAAGGCGATATTGGCCGTATATTTGGTCAGAATCTCCTTTCCGACCTTTTCATTCAGATAATCCGTCTCAGCCGTTGTTCTCCCGTCATTCCAGAGAATGGCCGGGCGGATCACCCTGTCATCCTTATCCAGGATCACAAGTCCGTGCATCTGGCCGCCGAAGGAGATGCCGGCCACCTGGCTCTTGTCCTGGTCTTCCAGAAGCTCCTTCATACCTTCAATCGTCTGGCTGTACCAGTCTTCCGGATTCTGCTCGGACCAGCCCGGATGCGGGAAATACAGGGGATACTCTTTGGACACGATCTTCCGGATCTCTCCGTCTCCGCTCATCAGAAGAAGCTTCACAGCAGATGTCCCAAGATCTATACCGATATACAACATAAATGCTCCTTTCCTGACAGGCATGCAGCGGACTGTCCCGCCGGTTTTCTCTCCGGCCAGCCTGAAAAAGACGTGCACGGAAGACGGTCCGACAGATCCCGCATACTGCAGATATGGCGTGAACTATTAACAACTATCTTTATCATAGTTCAATCGATTGTTCTTTTCAACCGAATTCATGGCAAATAAAACCGCCTTTTTCTAAATATTGCCAGAGAAGGCAGGCCCGGCCGCCCGTCAGGAACCGGAATAATGGATAAGTGCACAAAAGCCCTGAGCAGGATGCAGGCGCATCCCGCTCAGGGCTTTGTATGCAGATTGTTCAGATCAGGCCCGTTTCAATCTCCGGCGTCTCCTCGGTCTCCGGCGGGACCACGATCGGAAGGGCGCGCGGCAGGTTTTCTATCACCACATGCCTGTGATCCCCCCCGAATTCCCCGTCCCTCGTCCAGCTGATCTCCTGGTCGAACCAGAATTCCAGTCTGGCGGTCTTGAAGGAGACGATATAGCGGTTAGGCGTCCCGGTAAGGACCGCGTTCACCATAGCAGGAATATCAACAGCCGCGATGCCCGGCATGCGGACCAGAGTCACCTCAAACATACCGTCGTTGAGCGTGACATCCTTTCCTGTGATTCCCCTGAATCCTCCCACGGAATTGGAATTCGTGATCATGCCCAGGATAAAGCTTCCGGTACCGGACATCTCGGCACTTTCAAAATGCATATTATAGCTCTTGATCGTCGTCAGACTCTGTATGCCTCTCAGAAGATAGGCCAGATGGCCAAGGGCATTCTTCATATCCTGCGGGGTATCGTAGGATACGTCCACAAAAGCGCCGAAGGCCGCCACATAGACAAAATAGCTGTCGTTCAGCCGGCCCAGGTCACAGTTGAAAACGGTTCCGTCCATGATGGACCGCGCAGCGTTCCTCATCTGCCTTGGAATTCCGAGGCTCTGTGCGTAATCATTGGTGCTCCCGGCGGGGATATAGCCGAGGGGACGGCTGAAACGGCCGGCCTGCATGCCGGTAACCACCTCGTCCAGCGTCCCGTCTCCCCCGCTGCATACAATCAGGTCAAAATTGTCCCCGCACTCCTGGACGACACGTGTCGCGTCCTTGCTGGCTGCTGTAGGATGAACGACTACTTCATAACCATTTCCGGAGAACTCCTCCAGAATATAGGACAGGCTCATGCGGATCTCGCCTTTTCCCGCCTTCGGATTATAGATAAAAAGCATTCGTTTCATAATCTTATGCGCGCTCCGGTCTCAAAGTCTCAGATACTGACCGGGGAGATCTTCTGTCATCTGGCTGAAGATGCTTCCTCTTTCCTTTCCTCGGATGGTTTCCATCCTTTATAGTTTTCATAGCGGCGCTCATGATGTTCGGACGCAGCCCAGAGCTTATCAGCCACAGGTTTCCAGTTCTTTGCGTACTCAACACACTTGCCGCAGAGATGCTCCGCGCTCTCCGGCTGCTGAAGGTCGGTGGAATGGGCACCGGATCTTTTGACCATCTGAGTCAGCATGCCAGGGTTCTCCAGCATCGGGCAGGGGCGGAGATGATTTTTGTTGAAGGGCTGGTGATCACGGTACTCCTGGAACAGCGGCTGCTGCAGGCACTCAAGGACCGTGTTTTCATGAATATTCGCGCCCGAATAATGGATGAACACGCAGGGCTCCGCATCGCCGTTCGGATTGATGTGGAAATAATTTCTGCCGCCCGCGATGCATCCGCCGACGAATTCCCCGTCGTTCTGGAAATCCATGGTGAAGATCGGCTTTCCTCCCTTGCGCCCGCGGATCTCACGGATTCTGTGATAGATGTATTCACGCTGCTCCGGATCCGGCATCAGTTCCGGTGCCGCGTCCATGCCGACCGGCATCAGATGGAAATACCAGCTGAAGCGCACGCCCTTTTCGATCTCCAGATCCAGGAACTCATCACTGGTGACCGTCTCAAGGTTATTCTTTGTGTAGGCGATCGAGGTCCCGAAGAGGCAGCCGTGCTTCTTCAAAACATCCATGGCATGCATGACTCTGCCGAACACGCCCTCGCCGCGGCGCATGTCATTGACCTCGGAGAACCCCTCCAGAGAGATGGAGAAGCTTAAGTTTCCAACCTGACGGACCTCCTCGGCGAACGCATCATCGATCAGGGTCCCGTTGGTATAGGCGTGGAAAGCGACATCGCGGTGCTTTCTGCACAGCTTCAGGATATCATCCTTGCGGACAAGCGGTTCACCGCCCGTAAACATATAGAAGTAGATTCCCAGTTCCTTGCCCTGGGTTACCACCCTGTCCAGATCCTCATAGGACAGGTTCAGGCGGTTGCCGTACTCCGCCGCCCAGCAGCCGACGCAGTGCAGGTTGCAGGCGCTGGTCGGATCCATCAGGATCAGCCAGGGAATGTTGCAGTCATATTTTTTCCGGTTGGCACGGATCGTCTTTGTCCCGTGGAACATGGCCTCGAAACCGAGGTTCAGAAGGGTCATCTTCAGCACGTTCGGATCCAGCTCATCGAGCAGCCGGTTGACATAGATATTCCATTTCTCATTGGGATCCCTGATCATCCCCCTGATCTCATCATACTTCTCTTTCGTGAACATGTCGCCCACATATTTTTCTGTAATATCAACCAGGTCCAGCATTCCCCTGACCCGGTCCTTCTGCATCTTCCTGAGCATGATATCGATGCCCTTGGAAAAAGCCAGTCTGGCTGCCATATGCGTAAAATCCGCCATTTTATCTCCTCCTGTATCCTCTCTGTTCCAGCCGTCCCCAGCGCTGCCGCCGGCCGGCGGAAAACCATTCTCCCTTATCCTTTTCCCTGCCCCTGAAGCGGACGCGCCCCGGGGCTTCCTCAGCAGAATCACTTCCGGATAAAATCATCCGGCTGTTCCAGCCGGTCAGAGATATCTGACCAGAATATCAATTCCGACAAAAGCAAGCATGCAGCCGCCGATTCCATAGATCACATAGCGGAACAGGCAGCCCTCCTTATAACCGGTAAAAATACCTGAAATCACCGCGATCACCGTCGCACAGGCGATGATGCCCGTGGCCATGTAAATATTGTGGCCGATAAATCCCCAGCCGATCCCGGCCAGAAAGGTGAACGTCGCTACCATCAGTGCTTCAAGGACAATCCTCCGGTAACCGATCTCGCGGAGCCTTTCATCGATCGCCTCGTGCCGGATCGCTTTGTACAGCATATATGCGGCGATCAGAAGGAATATGACCCCTGCAAGAAAATAGCAGAGATTCCTCAGATCCTCCGAGGAGGATTCCGCAAAAAACGGAATCGTCGTCAGCATATATCCGGTCAGCATGGCCAGGGACTGAAAGGCAAAAAAGATCAGGCAGAGCACGCAGACTTTGAAAAGCTGTATGCTGCGGACCATCGTCCCCTCATACTGTGCGATCAGGAATACATTCATCGTCAGACCCACTACGATCAGCAGGTTTTCAACTACACTCAAACAAAACTCACCCCCACTGTACAGAATTCGGCATAAAACCCGCCCCGAAATACCTGTATCAGTTTACAGGACAGGCTCTTTATTTTCAAAATACAACATGCGGTGCATGAAAAGAAAAGGACTACATTTTGCCCAAAATGTAGTCCTTTCATGCCATATCATATAGTTTTTCATACCGTGCTTCACGGTTTTTCAATCCACATGCCGTCTGTGTCTGCCGGCCTGTACGGGGTTACGGTTGCTATTCACGGCTCCAGGATATCCAGGATCTTTTTCAGGTCCGGGACGGGAATCTGGCCCGGCGCAGACGAGGAGCCTGCGGTTCCGAATGTAAGACAGCTGCCCGTAAAGGCGCCTGCACAGCGTGTAAGAAGCCCCTTCTTTCCCATCGACATCGTAATATAAGGCCGGTCCGCCAGTCCCTCTTTCATGCGGACGGAAGCCGTCATCAGGCGGAGCACGTCCTCTTCGGATGCGGGCATGACAGCAATCTTGCCGATATCAAAGCCTGCCTCCTGCATGGCGCACAGTTTTGCCGTAATCTCTTCCGCCGGGGGCGTTGCCTGAAAATCGTGGAAGGAGCCGATCACCCCTGTGCCGCTTTCCTGAAGCCTTCGCAGAAAATCTTTCCCGTCCTCCATCCTTTTAAAACGGGCGTATTCCAGGTCAACCAGGTCTGCCTCCCCGGCAGCCTCAAGGATCTGCTCCCTGTAAGCCTCATCGGACAGATCCGCCTCTCCCCCTTCCGCCTTCGTCCGGATGGTAAAAAGGAGCGGCCTGCCGCCCGCGGCTGTCCGGAGAATCCGCATCGCGCTCACCCGGCTTTCTCTATAAAAATCCGCCCGGAATTCAAGCAGATCAATCTCCGGGGAAGATATGAGCTTTACCGCTTCCAGCAGCTGCGCGGCGTCCCTGGCGACAACCGGAGCGCAGATCTTTACCTTTCCCTCTCCCAGGACAACATTTCTTACCTTTACAGTCTTCACTTTAACTCCCCTTCGCTTTTACCGCGAAAAATACTGCTCACGGATCTTTTCCACCGGCATCTCCTGCCCGGTCCAGAGACGGAAGGCCTCCGCCCCCTGCCAGAGCAGCATATACATCCCGTTGAAGGTCCTGCAGCCCGCCCGGCCGGCATCCTCCAGCAGACGCGTCCGCGCCGGTTCATATATAAGGTCCATAACCGTCAGCCCTTCCCTGAGAGGCGAAGTGTCCGGAAGCGGGGACCGTCCGCTCTGCGAAGCCATGCCGACAGGCGTCGCATTCACCAGAAGCGTACTGGCTTCGATCTGCCGCGCCAGGGCCGGGCCGTCGTCAAGGTCCGTCAGGTCCGCCTCACAGTCCGTCATCCTGCAGATCTGCTCCGCCAGTTTCTCTGCCGCAGCCCAGGACCGGGTGCGGCGGTTTGCGATGTGAAGCTTCTTCACGCCGCAGAGCGCTGCCTGGACCGCCGCAGCCCTGCCTGCCCCGCCGGCTCCGAGGATCGTCATCTCCGCTCCCGCAAGCTTAAATCCCTTCTCTCTCACGGACTCCGAGAAGCCAAAACCGTCCGTATTATGTCCGATCAGACGGCCGTCCTGATTGACAACGGTGTTGACCGCGCCGATCATCTGCGCGGCAGTGGACAGTCCGTCCAGATACTCCATCACGGACTGTTTGTCCGGCATCGTCACATTGAAGCCGAAAGCATTCAGCTCCCGGAAAACCTTCAGGGTCTCCCTAAGCCTGTCCGGCGTGACGTCAAAGGCCAGATAGACCCAGTCGATCCCAAGTTCCCTGAAAGCCATGTTGTGCATGGCGGGCGAAATGCTGTGGCTGACCGGCGAGCCGAGAAGGCCGCCGAACCTGGTATGTCCGCTGATCTGATACATCATACCCTGCTCCGTTCTGTATAAAGCTTTAATGGCTGCTTTTCACGGCCCTGTGCATATCAGGCCGCACCCCTTTAATGGCTGTTCATGTTCTGCTTTATCCGCCGCGGTATGCGGCACACATAAAAGAAAGCCTCAGGCCTTTACAGCCAGAGGCTTTCTGAAACTCATATCTCAATTCCTTTTCAGGAAATCCGGAATCTGGATATCTCTCTCCGCCACCTTGCTCTGAGGCGTTCTGAGTGTGGCGCTGCCCGGAACTGCCGCGGTCCTGGGCTGAGCCGGTGTCTGCGTCTTTGCCTGGCTGCGGCTGTTGGAGAAGGAGAATCCGCCGGCCGGTCTGGATTCCTGCTTGGGGAAACGGTAATCCGAACCGGTATTTCCGAAGCTTCTTCCGAACAGAGGCTTCTCCTCCTTCTTGTCCGGATCCTCAAGACCTGTCGCGATCACGGTGATGCTGGCCTCGTCCGCATATGTGTCATCATACATGGCACCGAAGATGATGTTGGCGCCGTCTCCCGCCAGTTCCTGCACATAGCTTGCGGCATCATTGGCATCCATCAGGCTGATGTCTCCGCTGATGTTGATGATCACATGGGTCGCGCCTTCGATCGTCGTCTCAAGCAGCGGGCTCGCAACCGCCTGCTTGACGGCCTCCAGGGCTTTGTCGTCGCCCTTTGCCTGCCCGATTCCGATATGGGCGATGCCCTTGTCCTGCATGACAGTCTTTACATCCGCAAAGTCCAGGTTGATCAGGGCCGGAAGATTGATCAGGTCCGTAATGCCGGAGACACCCTGCTGCAGAACCTCATCCGCCTTCTTGAAGGCTTCCGGCATCGTGGTGCGCCGGTCAACAATCTCCAGAAGCTTATCGTTCGGGATCACGATCAGAGTATCCACGTTCTCTTTCAGCTTGTCGATTCCGGTCAGGGCGTTGTTCATGCGGATCTTTCCCTCGAAGCGGAAAGGCTTCGTAACAACACCGACCGTAAGGATGCCCAGTTCCTTGGAGATGCCCGCGATTACTGGAGCTGCGCCGGTTCCGGTTCCGCCGCCCATACCGCATGTGACGAACACCATGTCCGCCCCCTGGATCGCGCTGCGGATCTCCTCGGTGCTCTCCTCAGCGGCCTGCTGGCCGACTTCCGGTCTTGCCCCGGCGCCGAGCCCCTTGGTGATCTTCTCACCGATCTGGATGACCGTCGGTGCCTTTGACATGGCAAGAGCCTGCTTGTCGGTGTTGACCCCGATGAATTCCACTCCTGCGATCGTATCTTCAACCATGCGGTTAACGGCATTGTTTCCGGCACCGCCAACGCCAATTACAATGATCCGTGCACCGGATTCGGTTTCATTCGACATAATCTCTAACACTGGATCTTCCTCCTTGTTCTCACTGCTCCCCAAATCAGCCCGGGCAAAAGAGCCCAGTATCCGCAACCGGCGGCCGCCACTCTCATCCCCTTATTCAGTCCTGTGAAACAGACTGCTTCCATTTAAAGTCCATATCTATTTAAATATACGGTTATTTGTGCATGAAATCAAGCAAAAGATTTCTTAAACTGTTACTATGGCTGGATCAGCTGCCCGGTTCTGGGATCTATCTCATTCCAGTAGGCGTCCTTGACGTTGCCCGCTTCGTTCACATAGCAGCCGTCGATCGGATTGCCGTAGGAATCCACGACCTCCCCGTTCACCACCCGCGCATCATAGCGCAGGGTTCCGCTGGAGTCAAATACCATAAATACCGCGGACGGCGCCTCCTCTTCCACAGGCGGCTCCTGGTTGTCGTCCTCATCCTGGGTGCCTTCCTCTCCTCCGGCTGAGGAATCGGTGCCGACGCCGGCCAGAGTCTCTGAACCGGTCTGGCCCTCCGCGCTTCCCGCGCTTTCGGTGTCCGTCTCCTCCACGGCCGGGGCCTCCTCCCGGAATGTGATGGCTTCGTTCTTTCCGGTAAAGCCTTCCATATTCAGCGTCCCCTTCTGGGAGGAAACCTCCGGATACAGCTGTACCAGGTTGGCGATTTTCTCTTCCAGGTACTCATCCCGTCCAAGCTCCACGGTAACCTGCCCCAGAACAAGGGTCATGTTCCCGTTGGCGTCAAAATTGACCGAATCCGGGATCAGTCCGGACTTGACCAGGAGCTGGGTGATGCTCAGCACGGTCCGCAGGGAGGCCTGATTGTCCAGCGTCAGCTTCTGGTACAGAACCGGCTCCTCTATATTCACCCCGGACACATAGGGGACCTGGTCGTAGACCTTCTGGGAGATCTCCTGGACCACACCCTCGGAGTCAAAGTAAACCCTGTTCCCATTGTATTCCAGCTGTCCGATCAGCGTGCTTTCCGCGACGATAATGCGCACTGAGGTAGGCGAGAGCATTTTTGCCTGCACGCCGGAAAGATACGGCGTATCCTCCGCGGGCGTGCTGGTTCTGTATTTCCAGCAGAAATAGAGCGTATTCTCCGTCAGAAAATCATAGATCAGATCATCACGGATTTTCTCCGAGGAATTGCGCTCATTTCCGGTTATCTCGATTGAATGAATCCGGAAGCCGCCCAGAAGAACCGCCGCAGCGATTCCGAGCACAGCTGCCAGAATCAGGACTGCTCTGATGCCTCTGCTCACTTTTCCACCCTTTTCAGTTCTCTCACCATTGCCTTGAAGATATCACCGCGCTCTTCATAATTCCGGAACATACCCCAGCTCGCGCAGGCAGGGCTGAGAAGAACGGCATCTCCGCAGGATGCCAGCTTCCTGCAGCAGTCGAAAGCCTCCCGGAAGCTCTCACAGAGAAAAACCGGCTCAAAACCATGCCTGGAAGCACATTCCGCGATCTTCTCCTTTGTTGCCCCGATCAGGACCAGGGCTTTTACCTTACCGTTAAAGCTTTCGATCCACTCATCGTAGGAGGAATCCTTATCGTACCCGCCGCCGATCAGCACCGTCGGCCTGACCATGGCCTGTACCGCCTTGATCGCGGCGTCCGGGTTCGTTCCCTTGGAATCATTGTACCAGGCGATCCCGTCTATCTCCTCCACGAATTCGATCCGGTGCTCCACCGCCCGGAACTTTTTCAGCACCTCCCTGATCTCCTCTGCATCTGCGCCTGCCGCAAGGGCGCAGAGAGCGGCGGTGCAGATATTTTCATAATTATGAGTTCCCAGAAGCTGCTGCTCTTTTACAGCGATCAGATCTCCCGTCCCGAAAGATCCTGCCATCTTGAGGACGCCGTCCTCCAGGTACATGCCCTCATCCACGGGCCGTGCGCTGGAAAACCACAGAACGTGCACTTTCCCTTCAAGGCTCTGCCCGAAGGAACGCAGTACCTCGTCCTCATAATTCAGGACGACATAATCCTCCGGCGTCTGGTTCAGGGTGATCAGCTCCTTGACGCGGATATACTCCTCCATCGTATGATGGCGGTTCAGATGGTCGGGCGTGATATTGGTGATCGCGCTGACGTGCGGATGGAAACTGTGGATTGTCTCAAGCTGAAAGGAACTGATCTCCGCGACGCAGATACTGTCGTCCTTCGTTAAAAGAGCCGCATCCGTGTAGGGATTGCCGATGTTGCCGACGACAAACACTCTCTCCTCCCCGGCATGGCGCTTCATAATCTCCCCCAGCAGGCTGGTGGTGGTCGTCTTTCCGTTGGTTCCGGTGATGGCCAGAACCTCCCCCCGGGAGCACTGGTAAGCCAGCTCGACTTCTCCCCAGACAGGCACTCCGGCATCCCGGATCCGGTTCACATCCGGAAGATCCGTGGGTACGCCGGGGCTGAGCACGCACAGATCAGCGCTCTGAATCCTCTCATCCGGAAGCTCCTTCAGGACGATCTGCGTACAGGCCGCCGCGGAAGGAGAAAGCGAACTCCTCACGGTCTCCTCGGTCAGTTTCTCATTTCCGTCATACAGTACAGGAAGCGCCCCGGCTTCAGCCAGAAGGCCGGCCGCCCCGATACCGCTTTTGCCGGCGCCGAATACAAGTACTGTCTTACCTCTCAGTTCCATGGAAATCTCCTCCTCGGCAGCAGATCTTCCGCCGTCAGCTCAGCCGGATCGACGCGAGCATGCACAGAAGTATGGTCACAATCGTGAATACAGCCACAACCCTGGTCTCCGACCAGCCGCTCAGTTCAAAATGATGATGGATCGGTGCCATCTTGAAAAACCTTTTTCCGCCGGTTTTGCGGAAATACGTGACCTGAATCATAACAGACAGGACCTCCACCAGGTAGATCAGGCCGATGATCAGGATAAAGACCGGCATTTTCATCATATACGCCGCGCCCGCGACAAAGCCGCCCAGCGCCAGGGATCCGGTATCCCCCATGAACACTTTTGCCGGATGTACATTGTACAGAAGAAATCCGAGCAGCGCGCCGAGCACCGCCGCCGTGACAGGCTCGATCCCCGCCTTGAAGAAGGCGGAACACACGGTATAGAACACGGCGACAACCGCCGTCACGCTGGAGGCAAGTCCATCCAGCCCGTCCGTGAAATTCACCCCGTTTACCGTGCCGATGATGGCAAAGTAGGCGATCAGGGTCGCGGCGATCCTTACCGGCAGCCCGGTCAGGACATATCCTCCGGAGAAGGGGATCAGATAGTCCAGGCATTCCGGCGCGCGGAGCCACAGATAGGCGATAAATGCCGTCGTCACGATAATCTGGCCGGTCATCTTCTGTCTGGGATAAAGACCGTCCGAACGCCTGAGCACCACCTTCAGGTAATCATCTATAAAGCCGATGACCCCGAATCCCGCAATCAGGAAAAGGACCGGCAGGATCCTGGGATAACGCGGGGCGAATACCAGCGATGTCACAATCACCGAAAGCAGGATGGCGATCCCTCCCATTGTGGGGGTCCCGGCCTTCTTCAGGTGGGACTGGACGCCCTCCACACGCTCCGTCTGTCCGACCTTCAGCCTGATCAGAAACGGGATCAGGAGCGGGCAGACCGCCGCTGTTACCGCAAAGGAAAGAAATACCGCCAGTACCGAATCCAAACTGATTATCATTCCCTCTCCTCCTTCTCTTCCTCCTCAACCGTCACGCCTTCCCAGGTCGTGACGTCCTCGCCGTCGCCTTCCACCCTGACGGGGGGCGAGGCGATATTCGGATTCTCCGCCACCTGGGCGGAATCTTTCAGGAGGTTGCTGATATCAACTTCAATCTGATTGCCGTAGCCGTCCGTCACGATGCCGGTGCTGCGGTCCAGGGTGCAGCCGCTGATCTCCTTATTCTCAGAGTCGAATACCAGGCCGTCCTGGTTGATGTAAGCGTCATTGTGCAGAATTCCGTTCGAGTCAAAGCACTGGAAATACGCGCTCTTGACATGATTTTCAACCGTATCGTCCCTGGAGATGCCAAGGAAGATCAGAAGGTCATCCGTGACCGGTTCGGTCGGATACAGGCCCATATAGGGGAAGAGGTCGGTGGCGATCCTGCGGAAAAGCGTCTGCGCATAGGTACTGTCCGCCTGCTCCGCGACATTGGGCTCATCCACAACCACATAGATTACAACCTTCGGGTCATTGATCGGCGCGGCTCCGATAAAGGAAACCAGATATTTCCCCTTCGCGCGGCGCCCGGTCGTAAGGTCGATCTTCTCAGCCGTCCCGGTCTTGCCGCCCGTGAGATAGCCGGGGACCTGCGACTTTCTTCCGGTACCTTCCTGTACCGCGGTCTTCAGGTAGCCGCGCACCAGCTTTGAGACAGAGGATGAGATGGGCTGGCGGAGAACCAGAGGCTCCACGGTATTGACGTTCGTCCCGTCCGCCTTCAGCACCTGCCCCACCACATGCGGCTGGTAATAATAGCCTCCGTTCACGACAGTGGAGAAGGCCGCCGCCTCCTGGATCATGTTGATGGTAAAGCCCTGCCCGAAGGTGCAGGTCGCAAGCTCAACCTCATGCATGGTCTGCCGGGAATAGACAACTCCGGCGTTTTCATTGGGCAGGTCGATTCCGGTCCTCTGTCCGAAGCCGAAAGCCGACTGATAATTGATGAAATTCGTGATTCCCATCCGCATACCGATGGTCATCAGGGCCACGTTGCAGGAATTGACGATGGCGTATTCCAGCGTCTCATCGCCGTGTCCGTAGATATTGTCGCAGTTGATGCTGGTATCAGTGATGAAGAGATTGCCGCTGCAGTAGAAGGCGTCGCCGTCGTTGACCGCGCCGACCTGCAGGGCGGAGGCGACCGTAATCGGCTTGAACACCGAACCCGGTTCGTAGCCTTCCGAGACGCAGAAATTCTCCCACATGGTATTCAGGGCGTCCACGTACTCTTCATCGTCCATGGCCTTGACTTCCGCCCCGGAATAGTAAGTGGACAGGTCGTTGGGATTGTTCAGATCGTATTCCCGGTTGGTCGCCATGGCAAGCACGGCCCCGCTGTTGGGATCCATCACGACGACGCCGACATTTCTGGCGCCTTTACCGTCATGAAGCTCATCCCCGTATGTCTCGTCAAACTGGTCGATCTTCTCCTGGACGATCTCCTGCATATTCATGTCCAGGGTAAGGCGCAGGGTCTCCCCGTGCTCCGGCTCGACTGTCGTGCGCTGAAACTCCGAATCCTCATTCAGGTAGCCGAACTCTCTTCCGTCGGTCCCGTTCAGGATATCATCATAATAATTCTCCACGCCCGTCACGCCGACGTCGATGGCATTTGAAAAGCCGACAACCTTGCTGGCAAGGGAACCGTAGGGATAGGAACGGATATACTTCTCCTCAAACCAGATCCCTTTTACATTGTTTCTTTTCCTTTTTTCTTCTCTATAGGCATCCGTGCCCATGGTCTCGGGGTCCAGATCCTTCCCGCTGCAGTAATCCTCGAAAGCTCTCTTCGTCTCCGCGGTGACATCGCGCAGAATGATCTGGTAACGTGAATCCTTCGTCTTCTCATCCATGATCCGGTCCCGGACCATGGCGGAATCCAGCCCGAGCAGCTGCTCGGCGGCTTCGATCGTGGGCTCGCGGAAATCCTCATCCGTATTGATGACGTAGCAGTCCAGAATCACATTATAAAAGCGGTCGCTTCTGGCCAGGACGATCCCGTTGGAATCCTGGATCTCTCCCCGTCTGGCGGGAATGGACCTTGAGTCATAGCTCTGCTGCGAAAGTACCTGCTTCGCGTACTTGTTTCCCCTGGTCGCGGTTATGGTCGCTATGCGCACCAGAAGAAGAATCAGCAATAACAAAACAAATGCAAAAGAAGCCATAAGCTTTTTTTGCATTGTCCGTGAAAATCCTCTTTCTTTATTTTTTCTGGTTCTGGCCAAACTATCACCCTTCCGCAGATGCTCAAGATGCCTGTCTGATCAGCCCGGTATCTCAGCATACTGCCTGACATAATCCTTTGATACGGGAATATATCTGACGATCTGTTCCTCCGTCGGATACGCCATGCCGAAACGGTTCACGGCAGTTTCCCTGACCTTCTCCAGGTCGACGCCGGAGACGATCTCATTGTAGACTGTATCATTCTCCATCTGCAGATCCTTGAGCTGAATCTGAAGGCTTGCCGCCTTTTTCCTGAGCTGGGTGGACTGCGTCTGCAGCTGCAGGAAAATAATACAGAAGGCTACACACAGAACGGCGGCAGCTGTCAGAAAGACGACATAGGCCATATTCATCTGGCGGGTACGCTCCCTGTTCCGGATCAGACGGCTGCTGACCTCCTCCTGACCAGGATCATTCTCCAGAGGGGCACGGCGGACTGTATTTCCTTCTATCAGCTCAGTATACCCCGCATAGCCCGTTCTTTCAATCTGTCTTTTTCTTCCTGCTCTGTCAGCCATTTTCACTATTTCCTCTGCATAACGCATAAGCCGCGTCATAATGGTGGATTGCGCTTTTTTCTTTTGTTTTTTCCATCTCCTGAAAACGACGCGGCCCCGGTCTCAGATCTGCAGGCTTTTTATATCGCCTTTATCAGACGCTTTATCTGCCAGTCTCCCCAGAATGGCCTGTGCCGCACTCCTTACCATGCAAAGATCTGTACTCTGACCTTATGTTCACGGATGGCTATTTTGCAGCCATAACTGCCAAAATCGCAGTCATGGGCAAAATATGCCTCCCATGGAGTGCTCCCTGCGGCACTTCAGCCCGCAGTTCCTCGCAGGGCCGCTTTCTTTCAGTTGATGATTCTCTCAAAGACGCGCAGTTTCGCGCTCTTTGATCTTGGGTTGTCCTCCGTCTCCCTTACAGAGGGCAGAATCGGTTTTCTGGTAATCACTTTTCCCTTCGGTTTCCTCCCGCACACGCAGACCGGAAAGTCCGGAGGGCATATGCATGGATTTTCCGCTTTCCTGAAAGCGTCCTTTACAATGCGGTCTTCCAGGGAATGGAACGTGATCACGCAGAATCTTCCGCCGTCATTCAGAAGATCAATCATCATGTCCAGAGAATTCTCCAGTACGCTGAGCTCCTGATTGACTTCGATGCGGATGGCCTGAAAAGTTCTTTTTGCCGGGTGTCCGCCGGTCGCCCGCACTTTCGCCGGGATCGCGGCTTTTATAATATGAATCAACTCCCCAGTCGTTTCAATGCTCTGAATCTGTCTCTCCCTCACGATGTGCTTCGCTATATTCTTCGCGAACCGGTCCTCCCCGTAATCCCTTATAATCCGGTAAAGATCCTGTTCGCTGTAGCCGTTGACGACCTCCCTCGCCGTCAGCGTCTTTCTCTGGTCCATCCTCATATCAAGAGGCGCATCCTCCCGGTATGTGAACCCGCGCTCCGCATCATCGAGCTGATAGGAAGAAACCCCCAGGTCCAAAAGAACTCCGTCAACCGATGAAATCCCAAGTTTCCCAAGTTCAGCGGCCATGTTCTCATAATTGCTTCTGACAATCGTCACACGGTCCCTGAACTGTTCCAGGCGTTTTCCGGCCGCCTCCACCGCTGCGGCATCCTGGTCGATCCCGATCAGCCGTCCCTCCCCGGACAGCCTTGCGGCAATCTGTTCCGAATGCCCTCCTCCGCCGAGTGTTCCGTCCACATAGATTCCCCCGGGACGGATACACAGCGCATCGATTGTTTCCCGAAGCAGTACAGAAGTATGTCTGAATTCCATACAAATCTCTCCTTCTGTATTCCGTCCTGCATACAGATCCGCCCTTACAGATCTATATCCAGTCCGTCCAGCGCTTCCATGGACGCATCGATGTCATCCGCCGCGGTAGCCTCGATGTACTTTTCTCTGCTCCACAGCTCTATACGCTTCATAGAACCGTCGATCACGACCTCCTTGGTCATCCCGGCGAACTCCCTTAACATCTCCGGGATCAGGGCTCTTCCCTGCTTGTCAATCTCGCAGAGCGTCGCCCCGGTTGCAAAGAACCGGACCACCTTTCTGGCTTCTTTGTTCGTAAGAGGCAGTTTTGAAAGCTTTTCCTCGAAGATATTCCACTCTTCCACAGGAAACACAAACAGGCAGCCATCCAGTCCCCTTGTCACCATGAACTGCTCACCGAGCTGCTCCCGGAATGCTTTCGGAACAATCAGTCTGCCTTTGGTATCCAATGTGTTTTTATATGATCCATAAAACATAGAGAATACCTTCCTGCGGATGCAGAAGCGGGAGAGAAAGGAAACTCACTTCGAAGCAAGCTTACCACTATCTCCCATTTTCTATCCACTTCGCTCCACTTTCTACCACCTGCATGAATATCTTAAGGCAAAAGGCATGATGGCGCAAGACAGAACATCCGTTTGCTTTCGGGCATTTTGTGCAATTTTTCAGGCAAAAAAGCTTTTCCATTAGACACATTATCTGGTTGTCAGTTCTATATCAGTCACAAGATCTTGTAAAGGCTCATTCCTGGTCTTAAAAAATATTCAACTTATTGCATAAAAATAAGGCAGAAGAAGAAATCTTCTTCTGCCTTATTTCATGATTTGCTTTGTTGCTATTCACGGCCCTCCCCGCTTCAGTCCGGAATATCTGTCAGAATATCCCGCTGGAAACCTTCCCACATGTTGGCGCCCGTGTTCCAGTCGCGCAGATCCGTCACGATCTTGTGGTAGAAGGCCTGGCCGCCGTAGACTATGTCATAGGTCCTGGCGTCATCCCTCGCCTCCAGATGTCTGCCGAAGGAACAGTTCTCCACATCGTCCGAGCTGTAATCATCCATGGTTCCGTCCGGCCAGAAAATGTAAAAACGCGGGATCTGGGGCTCCGAGCTGTGGCGTACATCCCCCAGGCGGCGCAGAAGTTCCCTGCCCTCCGCCTCATAGCAGCTCAGGACATGGGCATAGCGCCAGACAGTCCTGGTAAAATCCGAAACACGGAACTGCATGAGCCAGCCCTCGTCCATCATCCCGTCCCTGTCGGCCCTGGATATAATCAGGACAACCGGAAACTGCCGCGCGGGATCCTGGACTGCCCGGACCACATCTTCGATCCCGTCCTCCCGGACGATTCTTCTGCGTCCGGACAGAGGCAGGGCATTGACGATCCCGACATTGTCCACCAGGCTCTTGTAAAAACCGGGATAGGAGAAAAAGTTGGCGGCCGTTCCCTCCCGCACCGCGTTCTCCCGGTCCGGTTCCGCGTAGCCGTTGACAATCTCCACCCAGATCTCTCCCTCTTCCTTCTCGAAAAGATGGGCCTCCGAAAACCAGACACGGCCACCGGCCTCCGGGTCCAGATGGCGGACATGCGTATTCATCACATGCTTTTCCGGATGATACTTGACCGTCACCTGATAGGCCATGACATCCGCATGGCAGCTTGATACCTCCTCCGGGATTCCATGGAAAAGGCTTCCGTACTTCGATACCACCCAGCGGTAGATCATGCGGGCGCTTTCCCGGAAAATCAGATCAGGGGTTACCTCCCCTTCCGGACGGAGCCTGCTGCCGTTCACCTGCGTCTTCATCTGGAAAACCGTATGCCGCGACAAAGGCTTCAGCTCATAGTGACGGGACTCCGCATCGGAATCCTCTCTTCCGTCATTGAATACGTCCCTCTTCCTGAAAACGGCCGTCAGCCGTTCATCATGGAATTCACTCTCATTGAGCAGGGCAATGATCGTATTCACATTGATCGGAACCCGGCGGCTGCGGGCCAGCAGCTGGCCGATCAGGGCCGGTCTGGCGGTCCTGAATACCCGCTTTGCCAGGTTGTCCGTATTGGCCATATCGTCGTTCAGGATCTGCTCCACCTCCGGATACAGCTGGGCCTCCCCCAGCTTCAGGCGGAAATGGCTCTTGATCATGTCGCTCCACCTGCCGGACTTGTAGAGGGCGTGCCCCAGGTCCTCAAAAAGAGTAACCATGGACTTGTCGCAGAGCTCAAGAGTGGCAAGGATGGAGTTGAAATAGCGGGAAAAACCGGGATAATGGCTCCACAGCTCCTCTCCCTTGTAGCGCATGTCATGCTCGACCTCGTGCCAGCCCTCAAAAAACATGGTCTTGATCTGAATCTCGAAGGTGTCGTCGATGAACATGTCCCAGGTCTCCGGCGAAATCTGTGCCTTGAGATATTCCGGAAGGCGGAAAACACCGTTCAGTTTTGCGGGCTTGAACTCATCCTCCTCCCGCTTGGAGGTGGACCACTCGATCACGTCGAAGGTCCTGGCCATGATCTCCCTGCAGATATCCACGTCGTCGTCAAAATACAGGTTGATCCGCACGCCGATCAGGTCCTGCAGCTTGCGGTTTCCCCCATAATCCTTCAGCTCGAACTTGCTTGCCATGGAGGATGCCGTCTTGATCCGGGAAAAACACCGGAAATACAGGCCGCACTGCTCCAGCCGGTCGCTGATGATCCGCTTAAGGTCCTGCTCCACCAGCGGAGGAACCCTGACCTTCGCTGCCAGTTCCTCTTTTGTAAAAGTGATCCCTGCCTCTTTGGAAGCGGCCTCACTTCTTAAAAAGCTTTCAAATACTTCTCCCATTCTGATTAACCCGTAACACACTGATTCAGGCCGCCGGACCCCTTCTCCCGAAAATAAGGACCGATAGCAGCCTTAGCTGATTCATGCGCGCCTGCATCAGGCAGACACGCCGTTTTTTTACTGATAGACCGGATTGCCGTACATGTCATAGCCCTGTCCGGTCGTCGGATCCGTCCAGGCGATCTGGGCTGAGGATCCGGATGAGCCGGAACCGTCGTTGATCGGATTCCCGTAGGCATCATAGTGCTGCCCGGTCGCCGGATCCGTCCAGGCCACCTGCGAAGAGGACGACGAGGAGGACGAACCGGAGCCGTCGTTGATCGGATTCCCGTAAGCGTCGTAATGCTGTCCGGTCGTCGGATCCGTCCAGGCCACTTCCGCCTGTGAAGCGGAACCCTGGTTCATGGACGCTTCTCCCTGTGAAGTGCTTCCCGCGGCAGTTCCTGAAGACTGCCCGGTCTTCGCGCCGATATAGCCCTGCACGACGGACGCCGAATCCGGATACCTCTGCACGAAGGCGTTGAAAGTGTCATCCGCCTTCTTGGAATCGCCGGCGTTGAAATATGCAAAGCCCAGATAGTACAGGGCGTCGTAATACATACTGTTGCTTCCGGTCGGATCCGAATCGACCGCCTTCTGGAGCTGCGACGCTGCTTCCTTATAGTTTCCCGCCACATAAGCGGTGGTTCCCGCGTTGTAATACTGGGAGAACAGGGCGTCCCCGACCATCAGGGTCAGGTCGTCGAAGAGCTGTTTTCCCTCCCCGTCGTAATCGCTCTCATCCAGTTTTCCAAGCGCCTCGACCGTCTTGGTCTGGTCCCCCTTGACATAGAGGTCGGCAACCTGAAGGAGCCCTTTGTAGCCCTCCACCCTGCTGTTGGCGTCTTCCTTTTCCTGCCTGGCCTTGGCGGTCTCCTCATTGGCGGCATCCACCTGGTCCTGCAGATCCTGGACCGTGGCCGTGATCGTGGCGAGAGAAGTGTTCGCGTCCGTCACGGACCGGTTCGCTTTATCATTGGCATTCTGGCGGACAGCCGGAACCGTCAGGAACCAGACAATAGCCGCGCCGAGCAGGATCCCGAGCATAATATTGATGAAGGTCGCGATCGTGGAACTGTCCCGGAAAGTAGTCGGGGCGATGATCGTCTGATTGCCGCTGACATAGCGCAGCGCCTTCTCCTTCGCACTCCCGGATTCCTCCTTTTTGCGCCTGGATCTTGTGAAAAGAGAAGTCCGTCCGGTCTCCTCCTCGATCTCGGTCAGAAAACGGAGGGTCGTCGTGTTCGTATTATCGATGGCGGATGCCTTCTTCAGCAGGCGCCTTGCCTTCTCCCATTCCTGCCTGTGCATGTACAGAAGGGCCAGCAGCTGATAGGCCTTGACCAGCTTCGGATTGCGGGAGATGACCTTGCGCAGCTGCATCAGGGCCATATCCTCATGCCCCTGTCTGCAGTAGTCAATCGACTGATTATACTTGTGAATCGTGGAATTGATCTGATCCAGCCGGTTCCTGTTGTTCTGCAGGACCTGCAGGTAATCATTCGCAGGATTGTCCTGCGGCTTCAGGTTCTTGCTGATGACCCACTCCACCAGGGCGCTGACCACCTCTCCGGTCTCAAAATAGCACAGGCCCAGGAGATTTCTGGCGTCTATATTCTCCTTGTTGAACTTGAGTGAACGGTTCAGGCAGGAGACCGCACCCGAGAGATCCCGCACCTGCGCCTTCTCAAGTCCCCGGTTATATAACAGATTGGATATTCGGACGATCCGCTTCTGAAGCGTGACATCCTGCCCGCATCCGGGGCAGTAGTCCTTTGCTGTCAGAACCGTACCGCAGTAGATACATTTCATCTGATTCTCAATCCCCGTTCTGGCTGCTTAACAGTTACAACATCCGCCTGATCTGATATCAGCTGCCGGTTTATCCCCGGCAGGCAGCAGCTCCTGCTTCGCAGGCCTTATTTCAAATCAGAACTGTTTCTCCTGCAGGCGCGACGAACCAGAACCCGATTTCAAACAGGCCGTGAATAGTAACTTATTTTTTACGATTTTCCTTGTCATCCCGGATCATCTCACGGAGAATATCCGTGACATCCGTGAGGTCGCGGCTGTAGATCGCGTCCTCAGCCTCATTGACATCCATGCTCGGATGAAACTTTTTAAGTTCTTCTTCGTAATTAATCATTTTCACTCCCGACCGGGCCGGCTGCGCTGCCGCAGTCCGCGGCCCCATTCTCTTCCCTGCTCTGCCTGTTCAGCTCCCCGCGGATATCCCCGATCAGATACAGGGAACCCGCGCAGAAAAGAATACTTTCCCCCCTGCGCGCGGCAGCTTCCCGGAAAGCTGAGACGCTGTCCTCCCGCGCCATGACAGGCGCGTCCGTACAGGAAGAAAACAGTTCCGCCAGAGTCTTCGCGCTCACTGCGCGCGGTCCGTCCAGCTGTGTGGTCATTATAAATTCAAAGCGCACCTGGGAACAGATCTCACGGATCATCTCTCTGTAATCCTTGTCGGATGCTACCGCAAAGAGCAGGCTCACCGGCCGCCTTAAGGCAATTCTCCGGACGGTTTCCAGAAAACTCCGTATGCCGTCCGCGTTATGGGCTCCGTCAAGAATAATGCCGTCAGCCACAGTCTCCATACGTCCGCTCCAGTGCGTCTCAGAAACTGCCTGAACAACCGTCCTGTCCGGAATCTTTTTTTCCGGATCGAAGACCCTCAGGGCCGTCATGGCCAGGGCCGCGTTCTGCACCTGATAATCCGCAGGAAACGGAACCCGGGCAGAAACATAGTCATAATACCTGTTATTCAGCACAAAATCAATGCTTTTGTCTGAGCGGGCACTGACCTGGGCCATCTGCGGATAAACCGGAATTCCCGGCGCTCCGGCAGCGGCGGCCCGGTCCCGGATCACCTCCGCGGCCTCCCTGTCCGACGCGTCATAGACCACCGGCACTCCCTTTTTGATGATGCCTGCCTTCTCCCCGGCGATTGCCCGGATCGTATCTCCGAGATACTGCATATGATCCATACTGATGGAGCTGATCACAGACAGGGACGGATGCGCGACCGTATTCGTCGCGTCAAGCCGGCCTCCCAGCCCGGTCTCCATCACAAGCACATCAATTTTCTGCCTGCTGAACCAGACCATCCCCATTACAAAGAGAAGTTCAAAATAAGCCGGATGCGGATACCCCTCCGCCTGCATGCCTTCAACCGCGCGGATCACTTCCAGGAAGACGTCCAGAAAGTCCTCATCCGAAATCTCCTCCCGGCATACCTGAAAGCGTTCATTGATGCGGACAAGGTGGGGGGATGTGAAAAGCCCGGTCCGGATAGAGCCCATCCTCAGAATGCGCTCAAGGAAAGCGCAGACACTTCCTTTTCCGTTGGTTCCGGCCACATGGATGACCTGAAAGGACTCCTCCGGATGACCGAGACGCTCCAGAAGACGCACGATATTTTCCGCTTCATTTTTTTTTGCAAATTTCGGCACATTCCCGATATACCGGACTGCCTCTTCGTAGTTCATGCCCCGTTCCCCCGCTTTTACGGATCTTCGGCTTTTAAGGTTTCTCCTGCAGGCACTACAAACCAGAACCTGATTTCAAAATGGCCGTGAATAGTAACATTTTTTATGCAGACTTAGAAATCGGGCAGGCCGCCCTGCCCGATTATACCCTGAATGTGATCCCCTCCTCTGCAGGCGGGGAGAATCAATTCTGCCTTTGCGAAAGTGCGCCCGGCGCATCGCAGCTTCAGCTGCCGGACTTCATCGCTGCGCCCGCGGCCCTGCGCTCCGCTCAGTTCAGGAAATCCTTCAGCCTCTTGGATCTGCTGGGATGCCTGAGCTTTCTGAGCGCCTTTGCCTCAATCTGGCGGATCCGCTCCCTTGTGACATTGAATTCCCTGCCGACTTCTTCCAGCGTTCTCGCCCTGCCGTCCTCCAGGCCGAAGCGCAGCTTGACGACCTGGCGCTCCCTCTCCGTCAGAGATTCCAGCGCGTTGGCCAGTTCCTCGCGGAGCATGGAGAAGGTGGCGGAATCCGCCGGGCTCAGCGCGGTGTCATCCTCGATGAAATCGCCCAGATGGGAATCATCCTCCTCGCCGATCGGCGTATCCAGAGATACCGGATCGCGGGAAATCTTCAGAACCTCCCTGACTCTGGAGACCGGAACGGAAAGACGTTCCGCGACTTCCTCCGGGGTAGGCTCCCTTCCAAGTTCCTGGAGCAGCTGCCTCGTCATGCGAAGGGTTTTGTTGATCGTCTCCACCATGTGGACCGGAACCCGGATGGTTCTTCCGGTATCCGCGATTCCGCGGGTGATCGCCTGCCGGATCCACCAGGTCGCGTATGTGGAGAACTTATAGCCCTTGGTATAATCAAACTTGTCAACCGCTTTCATGAGCCCCATATTGCCCTCCTGGATCAGGTCCAGGAAAGGCATGCCTCTGCCCACATATTTCTTTGCGATGGATACGACCAGGCGCAGGTTTGCCTCCGTGAGGGCTTTCTTGGCTTCCTCATCCCCGGCCTCGACACGCTTTGCAAGCTCCACCTCCTGCTCGCTTGTGAGCAGGGGAACATTGCCGATCTCCTTCAGGTACATGCGGACCGGGTCTTCAGTGGAAACGCCCTCCAGGACATCCACTTCCTCCACCTTCTCTGCTTCCGCTTCCACCTCCTCGATGAGCACGTCCTCATCATCGTCGGATTCAATCAGAAGCTCTACGGTGTCGTCCTCCTCATCGATCCCGTCCTCCGGAGCCTTTCCCCGCGAGACATCGATATTTCTCTGCTCGAGATAATCATAGATCAGATCCGTCTGCTCTTCTGTCAGCTGCAGGGTCTCAAATGCCTTGATAATCTCGTCTTCACTGATCGTATTCTTGTTCTTCTTCGCCGTCTCAACGATCGTGTTCAGTGTTTTTTCAAACAGCGCCTGTGAGTCTGTCTCACCCATTCGGAACTCTCTCCCTCCTGCTGTAAACCTTTCTTACTGCCTGAAAGGTCAGTGCTTCTGTCCCGCAGATCCATCTGTGAGCGCCGGAAGCTCTGCTCCCCTCATAGTGATGACCGGACCGCCCCTGTGCTCGATATAGTCTCCGGTAATCAGCACCTGTCCGATATTGTCATCCTTCGGAATCTCATACATAATATCCAGCATGAACTCTTCGATAATCGACCTCAGCGCACGCGCACCCGTATCTTTCTCAAGTGCTTTATCCGCGATCGCCTCCAGCGCGCTGTCTTCAAAGTCAAGCTTTACCTCATCGAGTGCCAGGAGTTTCTGATACTGCTTGAGAATCGCATTCTTCGGCTCTTTCAGAATCCGGACCAGCATAGCACGGTCAAGCTTCCGAAGTGCGAACATCATCGGCAGACGTCCTATAAACTCCGGTATCATACCATAACGGCGAAGGTCCTCCAGCGTCGCCTTTGCCAGAAGATCCGGATCATCGTCAAAACGGTCCTTCAGTTCCGACTCAAAGCCCATGGAGGATGATTTCGTCAGCCTCTCTTTGATAATATCCTCAAGTCCCGGGAATGCGCCTCCGCAAATGAACAGTATATTCTTCGTATTCATGGTTGTCATCGGCACCATCGCATTCTTGCTTGTGGCGCCCACCGGAACTTCAACTTCGCTTCCCTCCAGCAGTTTTAACAGACCCTGCTGCACGGATTCACCGCTCACATCTCTCTGATTGGTGTTCTGCTTCTTTGCGATTTTATCGATCTCATCGATAAAAACGATGCCCGTCTCCGCCTTCTCCACGTCATTGCCGGCCACAGCCAGGAGCTTGCTCAGGACGCTCTCGATATCATCGCCGATATAGCCGGCCTCCGTCAGGGAGGTGGCGTCCGCGATCGCGAGCGGGACATCCAGAAGCTTCGAGAGTGTTTTCACCAGATAGGTCTTCCCGCAGCCGGTCGGCCCGATCATCAGCATGTTGGACTTCTCGATCTCGATCTCATCCAGGGAATTCGTGTTGGTTTTCACTCTCTTGTAATGATTGTATACGGCCACAGAGATAATCTTCTTCGCCCGGTCCTGCCCGACTACATACTGATCCAGCTCCGCCTTGATCCTGTGCGGGGCAGGAAGGGCTCTGATATCAAAAACCGGAGCCTTTTCCGGCTTTTTCTCCTTCTTCTTTTCCTGTTTTGTCTCCGGACGCGGCTGACCGGCGCCGTCCATCCGGAACATCCCCATATCCGGAAAATTCTTCAGATTGCTGAAATTCTGCAGATTCAGCATGTTCCGGATCTCCGGGTTGTCCATCGAATCAAAGGATCTCTGCATGCAGTCCCTGCAGACAGTGATCCCGCCCGGCAGTGTGATCATGGGACCGGCCTTGCTCTCACTGCGGCGGCACATAAAACAGACTTTTTCAAAGCCGTCCTTTTTGTCTTCCGTGCCTGTTTTTTCTTCTTCCATTCCGTTCCTTCCCTGTTTCCGCCGCGGCCGCTTCCGGCCCTGCCTTCGCTGCCGGCCGTCCCGGACGCCGCCTTCTGCTGATCCTCTGTCAGCTGAGTGTGACCAGCGTCCTCCGCACCCGCTTCTCGTTGTATCTTCCCCGGTCATCCGGGCGCAGGTAGGATACCTGAATCTTATCGCCGGCTTTCGCTGCTGCCAGCACCTCCCTCAGTTCCTCCAGGGACAGGGTCTGCCGTCCGCCGAGGCCGACAATCACGTCGCCGGCCGCAAGGCCTGCCGCCCAGGCCCCGGAATCGCTGATCACATCCGCTATATATACGCCCGCGGGAAGCCGGTCTATAATCTGCCGCTCGTCATTGATCTCCGAGACATGGATTCCGAGCTGGCCGCCCTGAACGGCATTTCCCGTCCTGTCGGCCGCTTCCGGCTCCGAGCCCGCAGTCTTTCCGCTGACGGAATCCTTTTCAGGTTCATCCTCCGCCGTGCCCGCAGTTATGACTGCGCCGGCGTTCTCTCCGGCTGCCCCGGTTTCTTCTTCCGCCGCTTTTACGTCTTCTTCTGCAGGCGCCTCAGTCTCTTCAGCCACCTGATCAGAAGCTGCCGCATCCTCTTTTGCGGCTTCTTCCTCGGTCTCCTCAAGGTCCCCTGCAGGCATAACCGCCGACAGGAGTGCCTGTGCCTGATTGGCTCCGTTGATCCGGTCAAGGGCCTGGACTGCTTCCTGGAAGGGCAGGATGCGGCTCATGCCGTCCGCCCTGTCCCCGGCCGGGTCCGAAGATGCGATTCCGATTACCTCCCCGGCCATGTTGACAAGAGGGCCTCCGTTATTCAGTGCATTCACCGGGATATCTGTCAGGATATATTCGCTTTTTCCGTAGACCGTATCCATCTGGGCGCTCACGGCGCAGATGATTCCCTGCATGACAGACTGACCGTAGCTCACCGTCTTCCCGACAAGGGCGACGCTCTCTCCGACCAGGGCCTGGCCTTCCGCATTGATCTGGGCCATCTGAGCCGTTTCAAGGATCTCAGGAGCGATCCCGCTCTTTTCCACCTTCAGAAGAGCCAGGGAGGTCTCTTCATCCGTTCCGGTCAGAACCGCCTTCGCAAGTCCTCCGGCCGCCTCCTGTCCCTCCGAAGCAAATCCCACGGTCAGGTCCTGTTCATCCACGGCAATCTGACGGTCTGTAAGAACATAGAGGTTCTCATCATCCTCCTGCACCACAAAACCGGAGCAGAAAGGAACATTTTCAAGGCTTCCCTCTCCCTCATAATAGGCGCTGACAGTTTCAGGAGAGGCCGCAGTCACTGAAACCACGCAGGGCATCACGGCCTGCACGATGTCCGTCAGACTGCTGTAATCAGAAGCGCCGTCCTCCTTAATAACTTCAGCAGCTGCAGCTTCTTCCTCCGTCTCCGCGGCGGCAGCTGTCTGCTGATAAGAAGGCGCGATTCCCTCTGTTTCCTCCGTTCCGGAACCATCCGAAATCGAAAGCACAGCACCCTCCGACTCCTCCGTCCGGGAGCCGTCCGAAATCGAAAGCACGGCGCCCTCCGTCTCCTCTGTCCGCGATCCGTCCGAAATCGAAAGCACGGCGCCCTCCGTCTCCGTATCCGCGTCATCGGATGTCTGTACCGTCTGGGTCTCCTTCACGGTCCCCGGAATCGAAGAATAGATCAAAGCGCCGAGCGTCGCGACCGAAACGACAGCCGTCAGGACAATCCCGGGCCACTTCGGCTTCGGCCTGTCCAGACGCTCGCCCGTCTGCGTATCATACTTTGGCTCATCTTCTTCCCAGTCATATTCTCCGCCGGAACCCGGCCCCGTCTTGGGAGAAAAGCCATGAACCGGTCCTGATCCTGCGCCGGAGCCGGGCATTTCGTCCGCCCCTGGATCCGCTCCTGAGGAAGGAGCATCTCCATCCATGGAACCTGCCGCAGCCGCTCCGCCGTCCATGCTTCCGGATGCGGAAGCATTGCCTTCCGGTATCCCGCCGGCGGGACTTCCGTCTCCGGGCTCCGCTGAGACATCTTCTCCCGCGGCCGTCAGAGAATCCCTTTCACTGAAGTCCGCCTGTCCGCTGTCCGCGCCGCCTTCTTCCTTTTCATCCGTTCCTGAACTGAAATCCAGATCGATTATCTCTGCATCCGGGTCCTCCCCGGCAGACGGAGCCGCCGGCTCTGCCGCCCCGGCCGGATACGCTTCCCCCCACTGTCCGTCCAGACCGAAATCCTTCTCATCACTCATAAGAATTCTCCTCTAAAATACAAGATCAACCCTGCCTGTTCTGCTCCCACCAGGACGGGCTTGCCGTCAGACCTCTGACCAGCGCTCCCGGCAGTGACCTGTAGCGGCGTCCCAGGAAATACCCGGCATATTTGCAGCCGCTCATCACAATCAGCGAAAAGATCTTTTCCGGATGGCCCTGCCGGACCAGCCAGCGCGCTGTTCCCGTCACCAGCTTCAATCCTGCTCCCTCGGAAGGGAGATCTCTGAAAATCTCCGGATGGTCTGCCTGGGAAACCCCCAGGTCAAAATTCCGCCGAAGCTGCTGCATCCCGCTGTAATTGTGGGAATGCCAGACCTCGGCATCCGCACAGTAGGCGATTTTCCATCCGTTCTGAATCATCTTCCCGGCCAGGATCATGTCTTCGTTAAAAATCACATGCCGTTCAAAACCGCCGAGCGCAAAATAGGCATCTCTTCTCCACACGGCGCATACATCCGAGCAGAAGTAAGTCCGGATCCCGAGTTCTGCAAGGTCGTCCGCCGACTTTACACGGGACCTGTCCGGGTAATTGAACTGTCTTGTGAAGCGCTCCGTCATGGAGCTTCTCTTTCCGGCCAGCTGCCTTCCGTAAGCGGCTCCCAGCTCCGGATCCCGGAAGACTTCCGTCAGGCGCTGCGTCAGATAACAGTCCTTCGGGAGCGCGTCCTGGGTCATGCACAGCACCAGGTCCGTATCTGAGAACTGCATGCCCAGATGCCTGGTCCCCCCGTGATCAAACTGGCTTTTCTCAATATGAAATACGGAAAGCACCGGAAAGCGGTCCCTGAACTGATCTATGATCCGGGGCGGAAAATAAGCTTCCTCCGTGTTCAGGATCAGAACCCGGTCCGGGATTTTTTTCTGCCTGGAGAGCCTTCTGAGAAGCTCCTCCAGTTCCCTGCCCGGCCTGTAGGTCGGGATCAGTACGGTCAGGCTGAAACTGTTCATCATATCCTCCGGCGATTCCTTTTTCTGCTTCCGCTGATCAGTAGATTCCTGTCGTATAGGCGATCTCATCGGATATCTGCTGAACCGTCGAAGAAGGCGTATATCCTTCCGTACCGTACAGGAAAGCATGGAGCCTGGACACATTATTGGCCAGATTAACCGGAACTACGCAGTCCCCCGCCGCGATATTCGCCGCCTGCAGGTCAAACGGGAATCCCGTAGTCTCCCCGAGCGAACAGCCCGCTGCTGTCGTCGCGAGACTGATCAGTTCCGCGCTGGAAAAGCTGGTGGATACATCCTGCAGCAGGGTATCGGCGATCTGGAGCAGTTTCGGGACGCCCTGCTTTTTCGCGGAATCAAAAATCTGGGTCAGCACTGCCCGCTGTCTCTCCGTACGCTTGTAATCGCTTCCCGCAGTATAACGGATCCGGCAGTAGGCAAGGGCCTGTATGCCGTTCAGCAGCTGGTAGCCCGCCGATTCGACCGGACTGATCTCCACTCCCGTAACCTGGGAATTCTCCGTCTGGTAGCCGTTGATATAGGGAAGTTCTTCCTCCGTCACATCTATATATACGCCGCCGACCAGGTCAACCGCCTTGATCAGAGCCTTAAAGTCAACGGTGATATAATCCTTGATATCCAGGTCCAGGTTCTTGTTCAGCATATTGATGGAACGGGACGGTCCTCCGAAATAATAGCACTCGGTCGCCTTGCGGTACTCCCCGTTCGTATTGTCCAGATAGGTATCCCTGTAGACGGAAACCATCCTGATCGACTTCGCTTTTTTATTCACGCAGCAGAGGATTATGGTATCGGAATGCGCCTCCTCCGTCAGCTTCCCTTCCCGGGAATCCACGCCGTACAGGACAAAAGTCTGATAATTGCTGCCGGCGGACACGCCTTCATTGCTGACGATGCCGCTCAGGTGCACACGGTCCATCCGCGAAAAGCGCCAGATGCAGAAAAGCGCTGCGGCCGCGAAAATCAGCAGAATAATTTTCCACAGAAAACCCTTTTTTTTCTTTGTACGGATAGTCTCACTCCTTTCCGGCCTGCCGCCATAGTCCGGTCCGCCGCCATAGTCCGGTCCGCTGCCTGAGAACCTGTCATCCTCTCCGGCTGATCCGCGGCGTTTCTCCCCGCCCC
>ODAI014813244.1_pt1 | contig 31846 bp, 14 predicted proteins | sample 1539321 | NCBI WGS metagenome assembly ODAI01 (sample SAMN02144231, study PRJEB22623) | gut metagenome | biome: sheep rumen | host: Ovis aries | place: New Zealand
AAACTGTAAGATACTTAAGCTTGTCCAAAGCATCAGAGCCGTTTGAAACAATTTCACGAAGGAAAATGTCTTTATTTGAATAAAGTGAATGAATGATAAGTTTGAGAAGCTGATTTACTTCTGTCTGGAATTCGTATTTTGCCATGTGTGTACTCCTAAGCCTCCGCGGCAGCGGTCGTGCATGGATGCACGATATCGCAGTTTTGCGAGCAGTGCGCAGCAAAAAAAAGGGCGGTGTTCAATAGAAAACTTCGTTCAGAAGTTTTCCGCCTTTTTTTACCACTTCTACTCGTGATTTTATTAATATAAGATAATAATGATTTATGTTATTCGGCAAGTTTTTTTTATCATCATAAGCACGAGGCTTCCACATTATAACAAGAAAACTTTTAATCATCCCCTATTTATAACATTCTATTAATCAAAGAAAATATCGATTTTTTATTCAATCTAGGATATTATAGAGGCATATGAATATGATACCCGTTTCTGTCGGAGGAATCCGAGAATTTTTCAGATTTACCTCTCCCGTGCAGTTACAGCTAGTGTCTCTTCTTTTTCTTCTTACTCTGGCTGTTATGTATATTAACCACAGAAAGCTACCTATTCTTTCAACCAGAACCTTTATTGGAATCCTTGTTTTTGCTCTGCTTTTTGTTATTTCTGACACTGCTGTAATTTTGGTTTCTAAGTTGAGTCTTCCCAGAAACTGGGGAGTAAGACTTGCAAGCCAATTAAGACTCTATGCTTACGTAAATATGGCCTTATGTCTTTATTTGTACATCACCTTTCTTCAGGGAAGAGGCCAGCATATTATTGTAAAGGATGGAATTAAAATCTTTACACTCTATGGAATTGGAGTTCTATCTATAATTCTGGTAAACTTTTTTACAAAAAATGAACAGCAGGGTTTATTTGCCTACGACTTAATCAACGTCATTATCAATATTATTTCTCTTATTTATGCAACTCTGACAATTATAGAAAGCAGCAGCTATTTGAAAAATAACCCGGAAAATTTCTTCCGCGGAAAAAGACGCTATATTTACATGACCACCACAGTCTGGATTATTATTGCCGTCATTCAGATTATACAGTCCAGAACAGCAATTTCCAGTATTGCGGTTGCAGCAATGTGTTTCTTAATTTACATTGGTCTTGAAACTCCCGGAAACTATGTTGATGCAGATAGTGGTGCCATGAACGCTACAGCCCTTCGTTTTTTTCTGCAGGACTATATGAGCCACAAAAAAAGCTTTTTTATCCTCAACATTGATGTAGAAGATTTTGAATCAATTGAAGAACAGTTTGGAGATGAAATAGCAGTAGCCTTAATTGCAAAGATTGCAGATTTTGTTTCAAAAAACTTTACCTATCCTATTTTCCATGTAATGCCAAATTCTATTATTCTGGCAATTCCAAATTCTAAAAAAGTTGAACACAGTCTTTACGTTGATTCTCTTTTAAGCAGAATACAAGAAATGATGGAACAATCCTGGTCCATAGGAGAAAACAGCTTTTATGTTTCATCTCACTGCGATTTTATTGTTTATCCCTTTGATTTTGAAGCAGAAGTTCCTGTTCACGAATTTATTTCACTTATAAATGAATGGCATCTTTTTTCAAGAAACACAGGCTTTGTAAAGCAGGGAAATTCAATGCTTGTAAAGCATCGCAAGCGCAATGCACAGATTTTAAAACTGATTCGCGACGCTATAGACAATGATAATGGCATTGAAATGTACTACCAGCCTATTTACGACCTTGAAAATAAAAAATTCACTAATTTTGAGGCTCTTGTTCGTCTCAAGGATGATAAAACCTACGGTTTTATAAGTCCCGAGGAATTTATTCCCCTTGCAGAAAAGCATGGTCTTATAATGAGACTTTCTGAAAGAATTTTTAATCAGGTATTTAAATTTGTTTCCTCAAATCGTCTTAGCGATAAGGGAATAAATCATATGGAAGTAAACCTTTCGGGTCTTCAGTCTGTAGACGCAGCCCTTCCAGAGCAAATGTCTCAGCTGATTAAAAAATATGATTTAAATCCAAATATTGTTAATCTTGAAATTACAGAATCTATAGCCATTACTTCAAGCTATATGCTTAAAAAGAATATGGACAAGCTGAAAAAAATTGGTTGTAGTTTTTCTATGGATGACTTTGGAACCGGCTATTCAAATCTTTCGCAAATGGCAAAAACTGATTATGAATTAATTAAAATTGACAAAAGTCTTTTATGGCCTTGCTTTGACAATAAAAATCCTGTGCAGAATAATGCAAAAATCATTTTGGAAAATATGATTACTATGATTCTGAGTCTTGGAAAGAAAATTGTTGTTGAAGGTGTAGAAACAAAAGAACAGCTGGATTATCTGGAAAAGCTGGGGGTTACCTTTATTCAAGGCTTTTACTTTTCCAGACCGCTTCCAGCTGATGAATATTTAAGATTTTTGGACGATAATAATTAGTAAAGCTTTTCTCCCAGCAGTCTTGCCGCCAGACTTACAGCAAGCACTGCCGTCTGATTTCGGACATCAAGAATTGGATTGACCTCTACAATTTCTGCAGAGCGAACCTTGCCGGTTGCAGCAATTTCTTCCATCAGCAAAAGAGCCTCTCTGTTTGTCATACCACCGGGAAGAGGAATACCGGTTCCTGGCGCAAACATTGGGTCTAAAACATCCATGTCGAAGCTGACATGAATAGTATCAAGCTTTTTGAAGAAAGCCAGAACCTGACGAACAATTGCAGGAAAGCCCTGACAGTCAATATCACTCATAGTAAAAACTGTTACACCAGCTTGCTTCATCAAGATTTTTTCGCCGGGATCAAGATCGCGGGAACCAACAAAACAGATATTTTTGGGGTCAACCTTGCGGCCTTCAAAATAAAGATTTGTAAGCTCAGGCAGTCCAAGGCCTGCAGAGGCAGCAAGACACTCTCCGTGAATATTTCCGCTTGGTGTTGTTTCATGGGTATTAAAGTCGCCGTGAGCGTCTACATAAAGAACCCCTACAGTCTGCTTCTTTTTTTCTGCAGTAGCCGCAAGCCCCGCAAGAGAACCAAGCACAATTGAGTGGTCACCACCCAAAACAAGAGGGAAATCTCCCTCTTCTGTAATTTTTTCTACTTCTGCGGCAAGCTTTGTACAGGCTTTAACAATCGGTTTTAAATACTTTGCTTTAGGATTTCCAGGCTTTTCATATTCCTGTGCAGTTGCCTTAAAAATATCAGTATGCACAAAGGTTTTGTGCCCAATAGCTTCTAGTTTTTCCTTTATTCCCGCCAGACGGATTGCAGAGGGTCCCATATCGGAGCCATGTCTGCTTGCCCCGAAGTCCAGCGGCATTTCTAAGATGTGAACATTCATAGCGGAATTTTATGACAAAAAAATACCCGCGTCAAGTAAGACGCGGGGAAGGTACTGTCCAGGAACTATGTGTTACTCAGCAAACATCTTTGCAATTTCATCCTTGTACAATTCGTTAATGCGGAAACGCATAATTTCCTGCTTAGCAGAAAGCTCTACGCCAACCTCAAAAGGCTTTGTAATAAGAGTAAACTTTGCAATGCGTTCGAACATCTTAAAGCCGTTTTTAGCACTTATAAGATTTGCAATCTCGTTTTCGTAAAGCTTTTGAATTACATCAGAAGCCAGAAGATTTTCGTAAGTATCGTACTGAATACCGTTATCTGCAGCATAAGTTTTTACTTCATCCTCATCTACTAAAATAAGGGCAGCCAGATAGCGCATATCCTGACCAACTACAACAGCCTGCTTAATATACTTTGATTCAGAAAGCTTTGTTTCAATAGGAAGAGGCTCAAGGTTTTCTCCACCGCGAAGAACGATTGTATCTTTTATACGTCCCTTAATACAAAGCTCATTGTGAATTGTCATAATAGCGAGATCTCCAGTGTCGAGCCAGCCGTCTTCATTAATCACTTTATCTGTCAAATCCGGACGTTTGTAGTAGCCCTTCATTACAGTAGGACCTTTTACCTGCAGAACACCTTCCTTTCCACGACCAAGAACAAAGCCGTCGTTAGGGTCCACAATTCGAACCTGAACACCGCGAATAGCTGAACCAATAGTTCTGTAAATTGGAGCAGCAAGAGGACGAACTGCAACAATTGGAGCAGTTTCTGTAAGTCCGTAACCTTCTACAAGCTCAATTCCAATTGCCCAGAAAAATTCATCTATAAATTTAGGGAAGGCACCACCACCAGCAATACCGGCACGGAAATTTGTTCCCAGCATAGCTTTAATCTTGCGGAATACAAGTAAATCTCCCAGCCCATAAAGAGGCCACAAAAGAGACCATGGGATGATAAAAAGAATCCACCACAAAACAGGATAATAGCGGGTATAGCAGGCATTCTGGTTGAACATTTTTCTGCTCATAGCCTTTTGAAGCTTTGCAATTTTTACAAAGAAGTTAAACATTGCAAGAACAATTCCACCGGTTTTTCTCATCTTCTTTGTAATTCCGTCGTAAACAGCTTCGAAAACTCTAGGAACTGCAGGTAAAAGGTGTGGATTCAGCTTTTTAAAATCACCAAGAAGAATAGAACCAACAGGCTTTGAATAACAAAGAGTTGCTCCCTGAATTGTAATTACATATTCAACTTCTCGTTCAAAAACATGCCATACAGGCAAAACAGAAAGGGCTCTTTCTCCCGGATTTAAAAAGATTCTTTCTGGAATTTCATCAAGCTGGGCCAAAAAGTTATGATGAGTAAGCATTACCCCCTTTGGAGTTCCTGTTGTACCTGAAGTAAAGATAATTGTTGCAACATCTTCGCCCTTACCCTTTTCCAGTTCTTCTTCAACCTGACCGCTGTGCTCAATTCTCCATTTACCACCCACTTTCATCAGGTCGTCAAAAAAGAGAACTTTTACACCCTTTGCCTCTGCAGCAGAAAGAACATCTTCTTTTACACTTTTTTCAAAGCTGATTATTGTTTCTACGCAAGGAAGACTTTCCTTAAGACTGACAATTTTATTTACCTGTGAATTATTTTCGGCAATTACAATTTTAGCTTCTGTGATGGAAAGAATTTTTTCCAAATCATTAAGAGTGGCATCACAACCACGAGGAACATCTATAGCTCCAATTGCCATAATTCCTAAATCTGCATGGAACCATTCTGCACGGTTATCTGAAATCAAACCAATTTTATCTTCTCGTTTGACACCCATACTTAAAAGTGCTGCACCAAAATCAAGACCATACTGAAACATTTCACGGTAAAGAATTGGAGCAAAATCTCCACCCTCAATTCGCTTCATCTGAGCAGGAATTTCCGGCCATTTTTCAGCTGAATCCTTGAGCATTTTTGGGATTGTGTAATTTGAATCATAAACCATAGCATTTCTCCAAAATGAATGACATTTTTTCTTTTTTTGTCATTATATATTGATTTTACATGAAACGCAAGTAGAAAATCAAGTAAGAAAATGAAAAGCTGCCTGAAGCAGGTCTAAACTAATAAACGTTAGTTTCCGATAAAGAAATTATGAGTAAAAAAAATATTTCTCAAGAAAAAATAATTCAGGCTTTTATTGCCAGTGCCTTTGATAAAAGTGCCGGAGCAACTTCTCTGGCAGATATTTCTCAAGGGCTTGAGATTAAAAAAGCTTCACTTTACAATCACTTTTCCAGTCGAGACGAAATGTACAATGCAGCAATAGAATTCTGTGGAAAAGAAATTGGAAAGGTTAATTACCTGCAGGAAAAAACTTTAGAAAATGCAAAAAGCGGTAAAGGCAGCCTGATTTCTGTCTTCAAACGCCTTACCACAAGATTTTTCGAGCTTTATGAAAACGAACCTTTATTTGAAATGTATGTTTTTATCAGCACAGAAAAATATTTTAATTATGCCGCTCTTAAAATCACAGAAAAGGAAGAGGAAAACCTTTGTGAACAGCTAAAGCAAATTTTACTGGCCTTTATGGAAGCCGGAAAAATTGCAAAAAAAAGTGATAAAGAATTAAAAGAAGTTGCACTGGCCCTTTGCTCACTGATTTTTCAGCAGCGCGAAGCCTACATTGCAAACAGAAAAGAGGTTGTCCGCCAAAATCCAGAAAGCGGAGCCGGCAGTCTCTTTGCTCTTCCAACCGACGAAAACTTTTTGAACCGTACAATCAAGCTTCAGGAAATGATTTTAAAAACTCTCTAGCGCTTTGGCGTTTATAAATAGCATTTACTTCTGCAGTGTATTCTCCCTCTTTTGTTCGGACACATAAATCTGGCGCAATTTTTAGGCGCGCCTGAGCATTTTTGCGAGCCTCCAGCATTACCATATTGGCTTCCTTGCCTGCTGAAGGGAGAACTAACTGCATAAGCTTTGGCTGCATATTGTATTTTAATAGAAGGGAAAAGATTTCTGGCAGGCGGTAAGGACGATGAATCATAAAAAAACGTCCATGAGGGGCTAAAAGATAAGCTGCAGCAGAAATTACATCCTCCAGATTACAGAAAATTTCGTGCCGGGCAATATTTTTTGGCTCACTTTTATTTTGAATACCGTGAGAATCATTCATATATGGTGGATTACAGGTCACCACTGAAAAAGAATGTTTTTCGAAGAAAGAGGAAACCTTTTTTAAATCACCCTGAACAATTGTAATTTTTTCTTCCAAACCGTTAAGCAGGACAGAACGTTTTGCCATATCAGCTGACTCTTCCTGAATTTCCAGAGCAGAAATACTTTTTGCTGGAGAGAGACTGTCCAAAAGAAGGGGAATTATTCCTGTTCCGGTTCCTAAATCAATTACCTTGTCATTTTTTTTAATGGATGAAGCTGCAAAGTCAGAAAGAAGAACGGCATCAATTCCGAACATAAAAGCTTTTTTGTTCTGAATTATCTGCCGTCCATTTAAGAGACAATCAAGCTGTTCATCATCTTTTAACTTGATTAAGCCTTCCATAAACCATGAAGATTACAGTACTCGTAAACTGCAGTTACACTTTCGCCATCTGCTAAAGCAAAGCTGGCTTTTGGCTCTTCGCCAGCCTTCAAATACTTAAGCTGATAACCTTTGTTGGTCTCAAGGCAAATCCAGGCAATATGATGTTCCGGCAGCATAGGATGTGCAACCGAGCCAACACAAACCGACACTTTGCCATCCTTTACCTCATAAACTGGAACATGCTTTTCTACGGCAGCATCTGTAACGCCAGCCTTTAGCTCTGTCATTTCTGAACCACAACAAATTGTTGGAGCAGCACTTTCATTTACAACTACAATAATTTTTCCACATACATTACAACGATAGAATTTCAAAATAGACCTCCATCTCTTTTTTCTGTTTTATAAATGATAAGGCTCTATCTGCCTATTTGCAAGTGGTATTTTTGTAAAAAGTGTTTTTCGAGAAAGAAAACTTCCCCTAGAGCTCAAGAAACATATTCTTAGTGCATGCCAGGCTAAAATGCTATATAATAGGAAGATAGATGAAAATACATTTACCAAAGCTGATTAAAAAACTTATAACCTTCCCCAAAATTTTCCCCCGCGCCGCACACCCACGCCAGCTAGTGCTGTGCATGCTTTTTATGATTTTTGCGGGCGCTGGCAACAGGGGCGGACTGCTTTGGGCGGATCAGCATTGGCCTTCGGACCTGTCTGCAACTGGCGGACAAATCGATGTTACTTCAGACAATATCATACTGGATGCAGATATAGAAATCAGAAACCTTACACTTCTTGTCAAAGGAAATGTAACAATCAAGTTAAATGGAAATTCTCTAAGAGTTGGTACCCTTCTGGTTGGCGGACAGAACAATGGAGATGCCACAGCCCTTACTGTAACAGGTGGCACTCTTACCGTTGGAACTTATGATGTTGCAAATAATGTTGACACAAGTCTGGAAATTGCATCCGGAGCAGAAGTAGAGGTTACAGATAAATTTTATTTGAATACAAACCCCGGTTTTAAAACAACTATCAAAGGCTCTGGAACCTTTGACCTTTCATCTGCAAGTCAAGAAACCCAGTATAAAATAGACGATATTGGAGCTGTAATTGATAGTTCTTCAAATATCGAAGTTACCCCACCTGCAGACTACGAGGGTAGTGATTATTATTGGACAGGCGATGCAGATTTAGACTGGACAAACAAAACTAACTGGACAGTAGATGCAAGTGACCATACAAAGCATCCTGCAAAATATCCTGGAGAACTGATAAATTCAAAAGTCACCTTTCCATCATCAATTTCTTCTGATTTAGTAATATCAAATGTAAAAACAGGTAATACTCCAAAGGGCTTGGAAATTACTAATTCATCTGATGCGACAGTTACTCTTACTTTGGCAAGCGGTGCTGAATTCAATTCAGTGAATATAAAAGCTGGAAATGTTACAGTAAATGGAACTTTTACGGTAACAAGTCTTACTAATGCGGGAAGTCTTACTGCAAGTAATATCACAGCAACGAAAATTACAAACACAGAAACGCTTACATCAAGCACAATTACTGTATCAACAAGCCTTGAAAACAGCGGAACTCTAACAGTCGGAACTATTACCGCCTGTCCAAGCCTTACAAACGACGGCGGAAGCATTGAGGCAACTTCCATTAAAGCAGGCTCGGTTTTCAGTAACAGCACGATTAAAACACAGAATCTGACTGTGAGTAATATTAAGTTTGGTGATGAAAGCACAAAGACTGGAACTTTAGAATTTACTGGAAGCGGAAGTTTAAACGTTACTTCCGGGACAGCAAATTCATTTTTTAATGACATTGTGATAGACAGCGGCGCAACTCTTACCCTTGCAAGCGATATTGCGGTTTACGGAAACTGGACTAACAATAACACAAGCGGCGGCCTTTCGGCTGGCACTTCAAAGGTGGTGACTTTTGCGGGCAGCGGAAAAAGTGTTAGTGGCAGCCAGACTTTTGCGGATGTTGAATTTACCGGCAGTGGAAACACTGTTTCGGGAGAAAATACCTTTGGAGACGTTACAATCTCTGATGCAACAACTTTTACTGATGATAACACTTTTGGAAATATAAATATTTCTGCAGCGACAAATTTTGATGGAAATAACACTTTTACAAGCTTTACTTCTATCACAGCGGGCACGTCTCTTACTTTTGGTGATGGAAAAACTCAAACAGTAACTGGCAAACTTACCCTCACTAATACAAGTTTATCTGGCAGTTCTACTCTTATAACTCAAGGTACAGGCTCAACAGACTTTGAAGCTTCATCTCTCACCCTTGATTCAAACATAAAAATCAAAACTGCTTCCGACGCCTCTGTGGTTGGCGGACAGTTTACAATCACTAGTAGCACAACTACTTCTGGCAGCACAAACGCAGCATACGCAACAGCCTTCAAAAACGGCTGGAAACTTGGAGAACTCACCTTTACCTGGACTGGCAGCACAAGCACAGACTGGAATACTGCTACAAACTGGGACATAGGAATTGTTCCGGGAGGCACTTATACATCAGACGCTAGTGTAATTATCCCAAATACAACAAATAAACCTGAGCTCAGTCTTTCTTCACCAATGACGATAAAAAAACTTTCGGTTGGTAGCAGCACTTCCCAAAGCAATGCGAAACTCACTCTGGCTGGCAGCAATGACCTGACACTAACAGCAGCTTCCTCACCACTTACAATTTACGGCACAGTAAATTACAGCGGAAGCGGACGAATTGTAGACAGCACAGGAAGTGCGATAAACGACATAGCTCACGACGGCACTGTGGAATACAGCGGAAGTGCGCAGACCATAACTGATTATGGCGACACAGATTACGCAAATCTGATTGTAAGCGGAAGTGCAAACTCTTCTACAGACTTAAAAGTAAGCGGAACTTTTAAAAACTCAGGCACTACAAGTCTTACAAGCACCGCAACTTTTACCGGCGCAGTTACAAACACTGGAACTTTGACTCTTTCAGATTCTACTCTGACCGTCGTTGGTAACTGGACAAATACAGGAACCTTCACCTGCGGCACAAGCACCGTAAACTTTACAGGCGCAAATGCCACAATCGCGGGCGACCAGACCTTTTACACAGCAAGCTTTTCTGGCCAGAATGCCATGGTCACCGGCAACAACAACTTTACCCAGGCAGGCTTCTCCGGAGCAAACAGCACACTAAGCGGAAATAATATGTTTGAAAATGCTGTTTTCTCAACAAACACAAGGCTAACGGGAAACAATTCCTTTACAAATTTTACCTGCACCACAGCGGGCGTTACCCTTACCTTCGGAGCTGGAAAAACACAGACTGTTAGCGGAAGCTTTACAATTACAGGAAGCAGCGCATCAAAAGTAGGCCTTACTTCCAGTGGAAGCTGGACTCTTGACATAGCCACGGCAAACGCAAACGTGTCTAATGCTTCAATCACAAATTCAAACGCATACCTAAGTGCTACAAACGCATACCTAAGTGCTACAAACAGTACAGATGCCGGCGGAAACGTAAACTGGGATTTTACAGGCAATAGCTACACCTGGACAGGCACTGCATCATCAGATTGGAATACAGCCACAAACTGGACCCCAGCCAGCCTGCCGGGACCTTCTGCAAATGCAACTATTCCGGGCGGACTTACGACAAACTACCCTGATATTTCAAGCAAGCCTATTCTAATTACAAATTTAACTCTTTCTGCCGACACTTCAAAAATCACCTTGAGTGGAGCAAACAACCTTACAGCCAGCGGCACTTTAACAAATTACGGCACCATGATTTTTTCATCATCTGGCAGAATCGTAAACAACAGCAGCACTCCGATAAACGACACGACTCACAACGGCACTGTAGAATACAGTGGCGGAACAGCAGGCTCTCCACTGACAATCACAGACTACGGCGCTACAGATTATGCAAATCTTGTAATAAGCTCGGGAGTCGCTGACTTCTCATCTGATATCCTTATTGCAGAGACCACAAGCATTGCAAACGGAGCAAGCCTGATAGGCTCTACAAGCAGTGACCCTACAATTGAATTTAAGGGCGATGTAATTTTAGGAAGTTTCACAGCAAACGGCGACACTGTAAAGCTTTCGGGAAGTGCAGCCCAGAGTCTGACAACTAACAATCAGACTTTTTATAATATTGTTTTTGAAAACAGCTCTGCTAGCGGAGTAAGCGTAAATGGCAATCTTACTTCTGATGGTACAATTACAAATAACACTAAGATTGCCCTTGCTAATTCAGGAACAATGAGCTTTGCAGCCTACAGCGGAAGTGGAAGCATTTCAACAAGCGGGGCTGGCATAACTTCTAACGCAGGCTCTGCCACCACTATCAGTTCGCTTACTGCAAGTGGAGATTGTACAATCACAAATAACGGAAGTGCGGCTCTTAGTCTGTCTAACCTTACCGCCACAAGCGGAAAAACTTTGACACTGGCAAGTGCTGGCGACACTGCCCCTCTGACTGTCGGAAACGCCAGCTGGAATTCCTGCAACCTGACAATCACCGGCTCCGGCACAGTTACCCTTTCTTCTTCAACCAGCACAAATCCGCTGGCAAGCCTTTCTGTGCAAAGCGGCAGCCTGAACCTGCCAAGCGAAACCTACGCCACAGCCCTGGCAAACGCCGCAGGTGCCACCGTAACCTCCACAGGCCCAAGCCCGCTTACAGTAGCAGGCCCCCTGGCAAATGCCGGCAGCCTGTCCATCGCAAGCAGCAGCACTATCACCGGTGCCATCACCAACGCCGGCAGCCTGACCCTCGCAAACACAACCCTGACCGCCGCTGCAAGCTGGACTAACACTAGCACAGGCACCTTGGCCTGCGGCACAAGCACCGTAAACTTTACAGGCGCCGGAGCCACAATTGCGGGCGACCAGACCTTCTACATAGCAAACTTTTCAGGCAATAACGCCACAATCACCGGCGACAACACATTTAGTCAGGCAAGCTTTTCTGGAACAGGCATAACAGTAAGCGGAAGCAATACCTTTACCCAGGCCAATTTCACTGGCAACAACATCACACTAAGCAGCGACAATTCTTTCGCACAGGCCACTTTCTCTGGCAGCAACATCACGCTAAGCGGAAATAATACTTTTGAAAGTGCGGTATTCACAGCGAACACAAGGCTAACGGGAAACAATACTTTTTCAAGCTTTACCTGTACCACAGCGGGCGTTACCCTTACCTTCGGCTCAGGAAAAACTCAGACAATAAGCGGAAGCTTTATAATCACAGGAAGCGAAGCTCTTCCAATCAGCCTTGAAAGCTCTGATGAGGGAAATGCCTGGAAGCTGAACAGCCCCGCAAGCGAAGAAGAAAATGCAAATGTACAATTTGCAAAAATCAAAGATTCTTATGCAGAAAATCAATATATAAGTGCCCTTTCTTCTGTTGATCAGGGAAATAATAAAAACTGGAACTTTGTTAATAATCAGTATGCCTGGACTGGAGAAGCCTCATCTGATGCAAGCAACTGGCTGGAGGCAGAAAACTGGCAGCCAAAAAGTGTGCCGGGAAAATCTGCAAAGGTAATTATTGGTGATGATAAAAACCACTACCCTGATATTACAGAGACTTCTGATATTAAAATAAAAGAAATTATAATAGAAGAAAATGCAAAAATTACAGTCAGCGGAAGCAAAAAGCTCCAGGTTGCTCAAACACTTGCAAATTATGGAAGCATATATTTTACTTCGGACGGCAGAATTGTAAACAGCAGCAGCACTCCTATAAACGACACGACACACAATGGTACTGTAGTTTATGGAAATGCTGCAGCTGACACTGGCAGCGCAGCTGGCTCCGGCAGCGGAGCCGGGGGAAGTGGTGAGGCTGGGACGTCAGCTGCAGGAGGAAGCTCCGGCATTTTGCAAATTACAGATTATGGAGAAAATGACTACGCAAATCTGATTATAAACGCCAGCTGTAAGGCAGAAAATCCCCTGGAAATTAGTGGAAAACTGCTGGTAAGAGGAAGCTTAGAAAGCGAGGCACTTGTCACGCTTAAGGATGAAATAGAAATAACGGCTTCGGGAAGCTACAGGGCAAAGGGCGACATAAACAGCTATGGAAACTGGATTAACGGGGGAAGCTTTACTGCCAATGCGGGTAAGGTGACCTTTATGGGAGAGGACGCCAGCGTGACTGGAAATAACGATTTTAATCAGGTTTCTTTTAATAACAATAAATGCACATTAAAAGGGGAAAACTCTTTTACTGACTTTCTCTGCAATAAACCGGGAACAATAATCCTTTTTGCAGATGGAAAAAAGCAGACCATAAAGGAAAATGGACATTTTATTATAAAGGGAAGCGCTGAAGCAGCAGTTTATTTATCATCAATTTCTAAAAATGAGGCAAAAAGCTTATGGTGGCTGCTGGACGTAAAAAGTCCCGAAAATGCAGATGTAGAATATGCCAAGGTTTCTTATGCAGATACAGAAAACGACATTTCCGGTAGAGTCTTTAATTCATCAGAAGAAGTTGAAAATACAAGCTATGGCTGGTTTAACCGGCAAGGCATTTTCTACTGGTTTGGACAGAATTCTGATGATTGGGAAAATAGACTGAACTGGAGACTTGAAAAAGATGGTAGTAGACCTCCTGCCGTGCCTCCGGTTTTGTATGAAGGCTCTTCTCCTTATGGACTGGTAACTCTGATTATTGCAGAGCAGGCTGTAAATCTTCTGGATTTTACAAAAATCAGTCAGGAAATAAAATTAAATAATCTGATTTGTGAAAGCGACTGTAAAATAGAAAAAAACATTAGTGCCAATAACGTGATTATAAGAGGAGGAAAGCTTTCTTTAAGTGCAACCCTCAAGTCTTCGCACGACCTCCTCCTCCTCGGCGCCGCCTACTCCACCACGGACCAGCAGACCGGCCGCGCCTCCACCTACCTCTACCCCGGCACATGCACCCTCCCAAACGGCGACTCCCTGCTGTCGCTGTCCGACTCTGACTATACAGGAAGCCTTTTCTGCTCAGACGGTGCCATCTTAGAAGCAGTAAACCTTTACGCCAACGGCATCTCGGCCCAAAGCGATGCCAGCTGGGAGCTCAGGCTGCACTCTAACTACAACACTGACCAATATTTTGAACAGGCCTTTTTCTGCGATTTTTCTCAATCCGCATGCAGGGTTGTTTGTACAGATTCCTCTCAAGTTGGCAAGCTGAAAATTATGGCTGAGGAATGTAGTCTTAAGGAAGGCTTTGAAGATGGTTGGGACTACGAGGACTTTATAGTTTCACAAGCCGCTACCTGCGATGACAACGTAATAAAGCTTGTTTTCAACAGGGCTGTAAGGAATCCCGCTTCTTTAATTACAAACGCAATTTCTGAAATTCTCGTTACAGACAAAAATCATTCTGCAAGTGGAATATACACAAATGCTGATTGCAGCACCTTACTGCCAGCCACAGACTCACTCACAGACCCGGCAGCTACAGCTAGCCCGGCAAGCACGACAGCCAACACAAAAGCCTACTCAATTCTCTACCTTAAGTCTCCAGAAAGCTGGAATACAGACGCAAAAAGCACAAGTGCCGGAAAAGGCAGCGACAAAAGTGGTGTAAAAAAGGCTGTTCGCCCGATAATCAGTATAGAAAGAAACAAGACTAGTAGAGACCATTTTATTACAGACATGTATGGAAAAAGACTGCGCCACTATAGCAAAGACAGCGAAAGCTTCCCAAGCTACACAAAGGTTGAAGACGGCTGTGGTCCAGTTTTAACAGCAGTTCTTACCGGACAAGAGCTCCACACAGAATACGACAGCAGCAAGGGAGCTCAAAGTCAACATTCCTACGATGCCCACAACTTTTTGGAATTCCGCTATTCAGAAGAAATTGCCGTAGAAGACTGGGAGGATGGAAAAGAAGAAAACCTTCAGGTTACAGACAGTCTTGGAGTGGTAACAAGCCCTCTTAACGACACCACAAACCTTACTCTATCAGGAATTGGAATAATTCAAAAGGGACAGCTGCGCACCGGAAGCTCTAATCTTTCAGGTGATGATAAATATGTAAACGCCTTTTACCTTCCAGACAGCAGCGACAAAAGCCGTATCAGGCTTTCAATTGCCGGCTGGACAGATGGAAGTGTAACAGACCGCTCAGGAAATCTTAGTCATAACTGGCCGGGTTACATAGAAGAGGCTGTGCAGGCGAGTGGAAAAGTAAGCTTTAATGAAACTGTAAACACCGGAGCTATAAAAGATTTAGCCGGAAACTGTCAGGTAGAAGCAAAAGTTGAAATAAGTGTTAATTCCACAGAAGAGGGACTTTACGGAAATTGGGATTTAACACCGCCTGCCTTTGCCCCTCTGCGCCTGGATATTAGTGATGAATGGGCAAATTCTGCAAATGCCGCTTACAATGAAGCCCTGGGAAACAGCACAAGAGGAGAGCTTTACATTGATGAAATAGAATTCCACCTTTTTGACAATCTGCCTTCCTATACGAACGAAGACAAGGCTGTATGGCACACAGAAAAAGGATGGATTTACAATTCTGCTGCCGACAGCCTTTATACAGATTTTTCTCAGACAGCTGATACGATAGGAGGTGCAAGAGGCTTTGACTTGGATGTAAATCGCAGAACTTCTGGTGGCATTCGGTATTCAACTCTTGTAAATGCGGCAAAAGCCTTTAAGTATACGCCAAGTCAAAACAGCAAAACAGAGCCTGACCTTGCTTTTAAGGAGGCCTTGCCTTACTGCGGTGCAAAGGGCACTCTTTTTACGGGGTCGTTTGAAGGAAGGCAACCTGCTAATCATCATGATGGTCTTTATTTTGGACTTGAACTTGAAGGAAAAAAATACACCTTCTCAGACTCCTTTACCATTTCTTATGACGCTTCAAAAGGATTTATAACAGACCTTGCAGGAAACCGTCTGCGTTCAGCTACAGTTAAGACTATAGATAGAACTCCACCTTCTTATGATTTAACACTTTCGCCAATTAACTCAAAAGAGCTTAATATCATTTTTAACAAAAAGGTTGCCTCAAATGCAGGCTCTATTAAATATATTAATAGTGATGGCAACAAGCTTGAGCTTTCTGAAGCTTTTGAAGAGCTTATTCCAAACTGTTTTGAAATTATTACAATTGATTCTCAGGGAAATGCCGACAAAAACGAAAGCCTACAAATTGACACAAATATTCCGGCTAAAATTCAGCATATAAAAAGCTCCGCATCAAGCACAGACTTTACTTTAATCACCCTTAGTCTTACCAGCGAAATTACATATGATGATTTAAAAAGCTCTTATGTCAGACTGACCTTCCCGGAAAAGTATGGCGAATTTTCAACTGACCCGATTACAGGAATTGGAAAGTCTAGAGTTACCTTTATTCAGGATGACCTTGGTAACTACATGAATATGTACGAGGCTCATGCACTTTCTGAGTTAGCCATAAATGCTATTAATCCTCAATATGCCTACAGCTCAGATACCTATCCTAATGAAGGCTGGTCGGTTCACGACTGGAATGCAGACCAGAAAGCCTTCGGAACCCTTCCTTACGGCCACGATTATGACCTTGTTGCAGAAACCTGCGAAGGTGTAGAAGGCGCTCTTTTATGCTTTACAAATGAAGCTGAGCCCAATTCAATCTCAACAAAAATTAATGCAGATTTGAATCTTTCTCTTAGAATCTGGCTTCCTTCGCTAAACGGATTTTCTTTCCCGGCCTTTACCTTTACGCCAGCCACACAATCAAGCTACAAGAATATACAGGCAGCAAGCGACAAGAATCAGCTTATTCATACTATTCCAGCAGATATGACCGCTGACTATTCAAGCGGAAATCAAGTTTCTTTCCTCTATGCCTTATCAGATGCAAACGGAAATCCTGTAACTATCTGCAATATTCCTTCTTATGATTTTGCCAGTCAGCTCTACAACACAAGCACTGCAAATCGCATTCCTCTTTTTGCAGTCCGCCAGCTTGACTTATCTGACATTTTTTCTTTGGATTTGTGGTCTTTTAAGCTTCAGGGACTTACCTTGCAAAGAGGCGGCGTAACAATCTTTAATAACGTAATTAATGTAAGCAATGGCGAAAGCATGACTCTGCAGGTTGACCTGCCGGAAGATGGTATTCTGAATGTAATGGTAATGACTCTAGATGGAAATGTAATTGATTACCTTGCCCGCGGAAACGCAAAAGCAGGCAGCTACCATTTTACCTGGGATGGCCGCAACCAGAAGAAAAATCCGGTTGCCCGCGGTCTCTACTTTATTAGAGTTCTGGGCAAAAACATGGACGAAACCCGCAAGGTTATGGTCGTAGCTGAATAAGGCGGTCTGGCAGGCCGCTGTAGCATGGCGGCCATCTCAACTTTATTTTCTGCCAAAAATTTTAGCAAAATTATAAAAGCCCAGATTCCAGATGCCAAAATCATGGCCGCCAGAAGTTTCGTACCAAAGGAAGTTTTCGTTTTCCTTAAGGCTTGTCGAAAGACGAGGAATAAGTTTTGCCGCATTTACATGAGAAGCAAAGGCAATAGAATCCTCTGTGCCACAAATATTATAGAAGAAATTAACCGGATATTCAGGATTGCTGTCTACATGAGTTGCAACGCGAGAAGCATCATAAGAGGTTGGAGCCGCAGAAAAAGCTCCAAACCAGCTGATTAAATCGAGGCTTTCGCAGATTCCAATATTAATTGTCTGCATACCGCCCATAGAAAGTCCAGCCATAGCGCGATGATTGCGGTCCGCAATTGTATTATAATGAGAATCCATATAAGGAATTAAATCATTTCGAAGCTCTGAACCAAATTGATAGAAAGCCAGATAAGCTTTTTGAGGATTAGGATCACTACCCGAACGGCCATTTGGAGTTACAATAATAAAAGGCTCTATTTCTCCCTTCTGAGTAAGGTTATCCATAATTTTTTTAATCAGAGAATCATTATTATTCATTCCCCATTCATTTTCGTTTCCACCAATTCCGTGCATCAAATAAAGAACGCCGTAACGCTTTGCCTTATCTTCAGCATTATAACCCTCAGGCAAATAAACATTAGCGTGCTTTTCGTTATCAGATTTGTCGCCATAATATTTTTTCGACATATAAGTTATCTGCTCAATACTGCCGCCCCCTTCCTTCACAGGCCGCCTATACTCCGCCGGAATAAAATCATTACTTACAATCTTATGCTCCTGTTCAATTGCCTCTTTAATAGCATCCTGATTTGGCTCGGTCACTTTTGACTCCTTTTTAAAATTACATCCTACAAAAAGCAATGCTACTGCCATGCAGAAAGTTACACATAGATTTTTTTTCATATCAGCTCCAATTAATTAAACGTTTAACTTACTCTACAATTAAATTTTACATTTCACAATAGAGTTTTTTACCTATACCAAAATCTATGCTATAATAATAGTATGCCTCTAAGTTCAACAAATAAGGAAAATCTCAAAAAGTTTGGAAGCTTCATAGAACAATACCTTGATAAGAACTTTCCTACCACTTCTACTACAAATTCTGAAAGATACCTTGTAATTGATGATGAATTATTTCAGGAGATTTATGAAAAAAGTGGATTAAAAGAAGAGACAATATTAGCTGCATTAAAGGAAGCTAAGTGTAATTATGAAGATAATGAATACATTGCTCTAGCTATAGCTTCATTTCAAGTAAAAATTTTATATGATTTGAACTTCAATAAAGAGAATTTTAATGAAGACGCTTATAATAGAAAAATAAGCAATACTCTGAAATTTGATGAAAAAGATGAAAAAATCTATAAATATTATAATCCGCAAAGCTCTAAATACATTTCTGACCAAGAAAATCTATGGGACACAATAAAGAAAAAATTTAAAATCATAATTCCAGAGAAAAAAAATTACAGTAACAGATTTGTACAATACCCACGCCATCAGAAAATAATTGATGGCACAATCCGCAGCTTCTTAATATCTTGGGCAGACAAGTTTAAGTCAAATCTACCTCTATCAAATGATTATGAACTATTCTGCAATAAACTGGAATTAAAAGATAACAGCCCTGAAAACCAAATTAAAAATCACCTTATTTTCAACTTTTATAAAAGCTGGAACGGAGAAAGCACAGAAGAATACAAAAAACATCGTGAATTTTCTATCAGAAGTGAAAAAAATGAAGAAAATCAGGAAACAGAAGTCGATGATGAATATTATATAAACATTACTTCTGATAATAATATTATTTTCTATAAAAATAGGCAGCAAACCACAGATACCTCAGATATTGAACAAATTATCTCAAAAACAGACCGAAAACCTTTCTTATTTACAGAATACGGAAACAACATTGAATGGTGGGAAAAATACGACACAAATAATCAAAGAAAAGTACTCTATCTTCTTGCTATCTTTTTACTAAAAGACTTAAACCAAGACAATATTTTAGCAAACGCTAAAACAGAATACGAAAATGAAAGAATCAAAATATATCTAAAAGATGCCTATGCTATTTTCCGCTTCAAATACAATACTTCAGACTTACCTATAGAAGAAATAAATTCAAACATTTGTAAAGAAAACGCATTTGCGGAATTTATAAACAAAAAAATAATCTCAAAAATCAACTCCTATCTGGGGGAAAAACCAAAGCTTGTAGAATTTCTTGGAGGAATTAAGGTAAAAGGAGCTGCAAAAACATGGTACACTTTTGCCCTCCCTCTTATCTGTGCTCATGGGAATGTTACAGAATTTAGTATTGACGGAATTAGTCATCAAGACCTTATTGAGAACTTTTGTGAATATAGCTTTCAAGAAGAGAAAATCAAAATTCTTCAACTCACAAGTGACATGCTTAATGGTATTGGAAAACATTCCATTACAATAAATGGTAATACAGAAAATATTTTTATGGAGAATATCTGTAATGAAAAAATAAGCTGGCAAATTACAGGAACAAAAGTTAAAAAAGATAAACTTTTATTGTCAGATACAGACGATAAAAAAGACTTTCAAAACAGTTTCAGTATCAATGGCTACGAAATAAAAAATCTACCTGAAGTAATAACAAGAATACCGCAAAACAAAAGCCAAGTAAGCAAACTGAGCAAGATATTCCAGATTGATTTAAAATATTTTATAAAAAAAGATTCGAAGCAATATAATAAAATGGATAATTTAAAAATTGAAAAATGGAGAAAATATGGCAATAGATAAAATAATTGGACGTCCAGTAAAAAACACAGTAAATGGAAAATCTGAAGTAGAGATTTTCGCAAAAAAAGAAAATAATAAATATTACATTCTGGATAAGGAAACTGCAAAAAAAGAATTTCCAAATAAGGGAACTCTTTTTATATCAGATTACAGCATAGACGATGCATATTATCTTAAAATATGCGAATGCGATATCGTTGAAACAAGAGACTTCAGGCCGGAAGCACAATTTTCAATCAAATATAAAGCGGAAAATTGTAAATTATTCAAAGACCTGTATCAAGTTATTCAAATAAGCGCTTCAAATTCTCTTCCTCAACGTTACATTACAAAAGAAGAACTTGATGCCTATATTCCATCTATAGATATTACAAATGAAAATCCCTTCTACCTTTTATATAACCATTTGTGCTGCGGACCATTCGAAATGAAGAATGGAAGAATTCAACCATCAAACAAAAGCGATAGAGAGCAGGGACAAATTAGCGAATATGATATAGATGATAAAGATATTCTGACACTTGGTTCAAAAAAATATCTTCTTGATATTCAGAATTTAACAGTTTCTGCCCGTAGTCCAATTGACTGCATGAATAATGAACAGCTAAAGGACTGGTTTCTTAAGCGTTTTGCAGATTTTTTTAAGGAAGATGATGCTTATAACATTCTGCCCGAAACCTTTTTTGATGATTTTAGAGGCAGTGAAAAAATAACGCGTCTTGAAGAGGCAAGACTCAGACGAGTTGAGCAAACATACACAAATCTATGGAATACTTACGAATCATTAAAAGTTATTCTTTCTACAAATACTAAAATTTCTGAAGAAAAGCCTTACACTCTTATTCAAGAACTCAGAGATTTGTATGAAAAGGACAAAACACAACTTATTGCAGAATTAAACAATTTAGATATAAAAAAAATAGAGGAACTGAAAATGCAGACACAGTCAACATCAAATGTAAGTTTTAATATCGAAAATTATATTAAAATTGAAGAAAGGTTATCTTCATCAAATGATAATTACATTATAAAGAACTATCCGCATCCTGCCTATTTTGTGAAAGACATAAAAACACCATACGAAATTGCAAAAGAAGCAGGAAATGTACGTATTTTTACCCTTCATATAGAACATGACTGGCTTCATTATGATGATTTTTGCAAGCATGGTCTTTTAGAAATGTGGAACTATGCACATGAACACAAAGAAGAAAATGTATTCATCATTCTTGACTGTATAAACATAACTTATGCAGAAGGTGGATTAAAGCCGCTTCTGGATGCAATAAAATATTATAATGATAAAGACTTCTGGCTGCTAGGAACAAATAAACCTTTCCCGAAAAATCTAAAAATCTGGGCAACTTGTCTTCCATGGGAAGAAGAAAATTCCGTGGGTATCAAACTTACAAAATCTCTATTTGAGACTTGGATTCCTGACCACAATCGCAATGAAGAAAATAATAACATTCAACTTCCTTATTAAATAATTATGACCAGCTATTTAGCAACATTAGAAAAATTACAAAATCAAATTCTCTTATGGATCGAACAGCAGGAATTTGTAACCTGGAAGGAAATTCAAAAAAACTGTCGCAATCTTGTTCTTTCCCTAGATGAAGCTACAAAAAAGATATTTGGAAATTATCCCGAATACAGAATTTTTATGCCTCTTTATAGAAATGGTTGTGTAGAAATTGCCCGTGGCTCAAAAAATGGTTACCGCTTTATCTGGAACTGGACTCGCGACAAAATACCAGAAGTTGCATACAATTATAATTCTCTTGCGATATTACAGGCATTTCCTGCCATCAAGACTGTGCTTCATAATTTGCAACCAACAGAAATGGTTTTAAAGTCAGGATTAAATTATTATTGCAATCTTTTAAATGATAATCAGTATTTACCTGGAGAAGTTGGCAAAAATGGAACTGGTATATACAAAAACGATAATACCCCTATTTCCCCTGAATACCTTTATGACAAATATACAGACACAATTTATGATATTCCAGATTTCAATTCTGACCAGCCAGAATCTCTCAACATTTGCAGAACCTACGTTCGTTTACAAAAAATTAATTCTGTAAACTCCTTTTTTATTTATAATGAAGATAAAGAAGAATTAAAAATCAATGACTTTTCAAAATTTCCTACAAGAAATTATTCTGACGATTTTCCAGCAGTTATTTTAAGAAGCTTAATTTGTTTTTCACCAGAACATTTAAAAGATGCAAAATCTTATGACAGGATTACAAAAGAGTTTACATTCAAAAATGTACAAAAATCAGCTTATAAACAACTTGAAAGGATTTTCTCAAAATAGAATATTCAAAATTATAATATAAGGAGACAAAAAAAATGATTAACCCTATTCGCATTGGAGAACAATTAAAGGAAAATTACATAAAATATATAGATACAGGAATTCCTCTTTCAAATAATTATTATTCAGAGGAAAGAAAAAAAATGTATCAGGAAGATGGGGTTCTCACAAAACCTCCTTATATCGAAATTATCAAAAAATATATTGGAAAAGAAAACATTTCAGATTTTGTAAATCGCGCAAATATTGCAGAAGGAAAAGATGTTGCAGATTTCTTAAATCTAGGTTTATTAAATGATGGAGGCACAGAACGCAAACTCTATGAACATCAGATTAAATCTTTAGAAAAGGTTCTAACCTGTAAAACCGGTGAGCAAAACCTTGTTGTAACCACAGGTACAGGTTCCGGTAAAACAGAATGTTTCATGCTCCCAGTAATTGCAAGTCTTGTACAGGAATCTAAAAACTGGAAACCTAAAATAAACGGAAAAAACGAAAGACCTCATGCAGTAAGAACGCTCATCATGTACCCTCTGAATGCACTTTCCGCAGACCAGCTTGTTCGTCTTAGAAAGTCTCTTGAAAGAAAAGAAATAAAAGAATGGCTTGATAAAAACAGAGGAGAAAACAGATTCACTTTTGCACAATATAATTCACAAACTCCAAAAACAAAACCAAATGAATCAAAAAGCGAGGCTTTAAAAGAATATAGAAGTCAATGGAGATCTCTTCTAGATGACTTAGAAGAGTTAACAAAGCTTCACAATGCAAATCCAGATGATAAGAAGATTGCTGAATCACTTGCAAAATCAGAAGAACTTCAATATATGATTCCATGTGTAGATGAATACACAAATAAAAATAAAGAACCAAACTCGGCAGAATTAGTTTTGCGCGATGACATCTGGGATTTTCCACCAGACATTTTGATTACAAACTACAGTATGCTGAATGTAATGCTAACCCGCAAAGAAGAAAAAACGATTTTTGAAAAAACAGCAGAATGGATTGCAGCAGATGCATCACATATCTTCACACTTGTAATTGATGAGCTCCACTCTTACCGAGGAACAGCAGGAACAGAAGTTTCTTACATCATCAAAATCCTTCTCGACCGCCTTGGATATTCAAAATACCCGGAACGATTCAGATTTCTGGCATCTTCAGCTTCTCTTGTAAAAGATGAGTCAAAAGAATTTATAGAATCTTTTTTTGGAGTAGATTTCAACAGTTTTGAAATTATTTCTGATGAAGAAAAACCTTCTTCTGATTCAGACTTTTCACAAAATGAAGAAGAATTGACAAAAATTATTCAGGAATTCAAAAAATTATCAGATAAGCTGACAAAAGAAGATTTAGAAATTGATAATACAGACTCTAAAAAAACAATTGAAGAAGTTTCCAGAAAAATAGAATCAATCATTAATAAACCTATAAGCGACTTTGTAACAGAAAATCATCTTTGTGAATATTTGAAATATGTCATAAATGATCCAGACGCCCAAATAAAAGGTGTAATACCTGTCTGGGAAGAAATAACAAATGACCAAAATAAAACAGAATATCACGGAATTATCAGACTATTTACTGATTTAGGAATTCAATTTGAAGAAGCAAAAAAATATGTAGAAATCTGGCTCACCCTTATAAATCTTGCAAAAGATAAAAATAAGAATGCCCTTATGCCTATGCGTTCTCATCATTTTATAAGAAATGTAAGCGGATTATGGTGCTGTTCTAATCCAAATTGCCCAGAAGTTGAACCAGACTTCCAATCAACAGGTCGAAAATATGGAAAATTATATTATTCACCGGTGTCTCGATGTAAATGTGGCGCAAAAGTTCTAGAAGCCGCAGTTTGCAGACAATGCGGCGAAATATTTTTAACAGGCTATCCTTCTGCTTTTGCAGAAAATACACCCGGAGAAACCACACTCGAAAATCATCAGAATCTTATAGGGCTGGATAATCGTGTAGTAATCTGGAAAAGGGATAGTAATGACGAACCAGAAAAAGATGAAGCACAGGGTCAATGGATTTTGGCAGATTTGGACTTGCAGTCAACAACTGTAACTAGAACTCCATTTGGCACTTATATGGAATTTGAACCTTCTCAGGATTTAAAAGACAAGCAAATTTACTTTCCAATGCAATGCCCAAAATGTGGCTATAGCATACGTTTTAGAAAAGATGAAAATCAGTTCTGGACACCAGTTTTACCACACCGAACCGGTATTGAACGAGTTAACCAGGTTTTTGCAGATGAAATGCTTCATATTTTAAGAACCTCTGGCGATAAAGATAAACTGGTTTTATTCTCAGACAGCCGCCAGAATTCTGCAAAGCTTTCTGCAGGGATAGAGCTTGCACATTATTGGGATACAGAACGAAATGTTTTAATTGATTCGATTGATGCAGAAGATGAAGCGATTGTATATCTTAAACAATTAAGAAGCGGACAAATTCAAACTATTCCAAATAACATCATTGCACAAATTCAAAATTCTCCTTTACAAACTATTTTACAATACATAGCCTTGGAAAAAATGGGTATGAGTTCTCCAACCCAATCAGCAGAAATAGATGCAGCACTGAATGTTAAAACCGGCGAAGTAGACATTAAAACTATTGCACAAAAACCGGAACCTACCCTTCTTACTGCAGGAGTTCCACCAATGGGTAGTTATCCAAAATTAATGAGTTACAAAGAAGGTTACGATAACAAAGACTGGACTGAACTTTTAAAAGATCCACAACAAGATCAAAAAATTGAATTTAAGGAAAGAAACTTTATTACTTCTCCAAGTGGCAAAGATAAACTTGATGAAATACGAGCCCAGATTCAAACAGAAGTACTTAAAACATTATTCGGTAACAGACTCAGTACTTTTGAACAGATTGGTTTAGGTTATGTTCATTTTAATGGAAACTTAAACGGTACAGGTTTACAAGAAGAATTTGTAGATTCAATCATCCGTATAATGGGAGAATTGTGGAGAATATTTGAACTTAATTATAAATATCCTCCTACATCACTACCAGAACGGGCAATTAAATACATACAAGCCTGCTTTAACATAAATAGAAACCAGTCTGGAAAAATAAAAGAAACTATAATCAACACTCTCAGAAACGCTGGTACACTTGATAGTAAATACACTTTGTTAAAACCAAACAGTCTTGTTTTCCGCCGTGCTAAAAAGGGAGACAAAGCATGGCTCTGTTCTAACTGCAATACCTTACATCTGCATAATTCAATGGGAATCTGTGTATTCTGTAGAAAACAACTGCCACAATATCCAAATTATACAATAAAAGATGTCTCAGAATCACAGAATTATTATGTAAGCAAACACGGCAGAAATATTACCCGACTTCACTGCGAAGAACTTACAGGCCAAACAGATAAGGATGAATCAATAAAACGACAGAGACGATTCCAGGGACTCATGATAAAAGGTCAGGAACGCAAGTTTGAAAAGTTCAACGAAATTGACCTTTTAAGTGTTACAACAACTATGGAAGCCGGTGTGGATATTGGTTCTCTCTCTGCAGTAATGATGGGAAATGTACCACCACAGAGATTCAATTATCAGCAGCGCGTAGGACGCGCAGGTCGCCGTGGAACCCCACTTTCTCTTGCAGTAACTATTGCACGAATAAACAGTCATGATCAGGCACATTTTAAGGAGCCGGAACGCATCGTTACAGGAAATCCTGTAGTTCCTTATATCGACTTAAAAAGCAAAGATATTCTGCTCAGGTTTATCAGAAAAGAAGTTCTCTGGGCAGCCTTTTCTGACCCACAAAATAACATTGTTCTAGATGATGATGAAAAATCGGGCGTACATGGAGACTTTGGTTTAGTAGACAATTGGCAAAAACGAGCCCCAATTGTTCAAAACTGGCTTAATTCTCAAAAAGGTGTATCGACTATAACTGAAATAATTTCCAAATTAGCAAATGAAAATTATATCACCCAGAATGAACAATCCGAAATAAAAAACTCACTATGCACAACTTTGATAACAGATATTTCCAAGGCTGCAGATATAAATAACACAGACTTCCAGCAGCCATTTTTAGGAGAACGTCTTGCAGAAGCAGGCCTATTCCCTATGTTCGGTTTCCCTACACAGGTACGTTATCTTTATCAGAATGATGTTCACAATTTTGATGATATCAAAGGTGTAAACCGCCCTATGGATTTAGCACTTACCACATTTACACCAGGCTGCGAAATTGTAAAAGATAAAAAGATTCTCCGTTCAATTGGTTTCATCAATTATGAAGTAAACCCACAAAATGGAAATATTGAACCTGGAGAAGGTATTTCTCGGTTTGATAAAAAAATCAAAATCTGTAATCGCTGTAAATATACGTTCATGTATGACACCAATACAACAATTCAGATTCCGACAAATTGTCCAATTTGTCGAACAACTCTTGAAGATAAAAATAAAGTTCATGTTGTTTCTCCAAAAGGATACAGAACTACATACTTCAAAGATTCTCTTGAAGACTACAAAGGACGTGTTGAATACAAAACAATAAGCAGCACAACAGAAATAGATGGCGCAAAAACAGAAATTACATTAAAAGAAGTAGACAACACAAATCTCTTTATAGGATGTAATGTTACACCAGAAAAAGGCGTTATTAACATTGTCAACAATAATAATGGAGAATTCTTTAATGTTGTAAAAGCAAAGTCAAAAAACTCTAGAGGATATCTTCAGAACGGATGGTACGACGAAAAACTCGCAAGAACAGCAGGCGTTGATTTAGATATTTCCCAAAAAGATACTTTTGCTCTTATTGCAACAAAAGTTACTGGAATTCTTGAAGTATTTATCAATAATACAAATAATCACCTGTGCCTCACTCCTACAGATGCAGAAGATTTAGAGCAGCAGAGTTCTATCCGCGGCGCATACATTTCCTGGGGAATGCTTATGCGAAAATGTATTGCAGACTACCTGACTATAGACCAGAATGAATTGAATGTAGATATTCTTTCGCGAGAAATAAATGGAAAAACACAAACCGGAGTTTACTTTGCAGAAAGACTGGAAAATGGTGCCGGCTACACAACTTATCTTGGACAGATTAACAATGATAAACAGAAAGATATCCTTATAAATCCTCTGTTGCCAGGAACAAAAGCAATAGGCAAATATGATTTATATAGTACTCTGTGGAAAAAAGATAAGCATCGCGACATCTGTAACAGTTCCTGCTACGATTGTCTGAGAGATTATTACAATCAGCGCAACCATGCAGTTCTGAACTGGAGACTTGGGCTAGACCTTGCACGCATTGCCAACGACAAAGATTACATTCCTGCAATTATGGAATCAAATGGCTTATGGTATTCAAAAATTGAAGAATCTATACAATTGCTGGAAAAGATGAACCCGGGCGTAGTTTCACAAAAGAAATATACAGAAACTTATCTTATAGAGATGAATGGAAAAGAATATGTTCTGGTTCATCCCTTCTGGAGCAAGGATAAACGAGCACAAATTGCAGCAGATGTACATGCAAATAATCCAGTATTCTTAAATGTAAACCAGTTTATCACTACATTAATAAGTAAATAGGAGGAGAATTAATATGCCAATTTCAAGAGCCGATATAGACAGATTAGTAGCACTTAGTGGTGCAGATGAAGGATTCTTTTTTCTTGCCATGCACTCTCTTATGGAACGTACACTCAGAGAATCATACCCGGAGCTCATTATTGTAGAGAACGGAATAACAAAGTTTCCATTTAACAAAGCAATTTATAAGTTGAATGAAGATTTATGGAATAAATTTCATGATAATAGAAACATTCAACCGTCTGAAAGAGATTTACTAAAGAGACTGAATGACATTAAACTTTCCCATGAAAAAACGCATCCAGTCCGTCATTGCTATGCAACAATTAAAAAGAACTTACTTCCAATGCACATACAATGCTTTGTAACTTTTTCACAGGCAATGGGATGGGATAAAAGACTAACTCTGGGAATTGGGCGTCTAAAATCAATAGATTGGGATAAGAAAGAACATGATTACGATTTGCTGCAAGAAAATATTAAAAAAATCGATGAATTAATTTCTGAAAATGAAAATCTAAGAGAACAGGCAAACATATATATAGAAGAAAATGAAGAATTACAATCAAAAAACGAAAAACTCCAGAACGCCGCAGTAAACGCAAAAGATTATGAAAATAAATTAAATGCTGCAAATTCAGACAATAAAAAAATTCGCGAATATCTAGATTTTATAAGAACCGTAACTCTTTACACCAGAACGCGCCATGATTACGAACAGACAATAATCACTCCAAGTCAAGAACAACGGGACATTCTAGACAAAGTTACACTTGAAGAAGATTATCTTGTACGTGGATCTGCCGGTACAGGAAAATCACTTGTACTTCTTAAAACACTTGAAAAAGGAATAGCAGATGGAAAAATAAACAAAGAAAGTTTCAATTTCAGACTTTTAGCCTATAACAAGACCCTAACAAAGTATAATAAATATATTACATCACTCTTAGGAATTAATATTCCAGAAAAAAGTGTTACAACCGTAGATTCAATGCTAAATACTTTATTAAAACAGGCTTATCCAGATAATTACATTATTTATACCTTTGAAAAATGTCCTGAAACTTTATTTGTTGATGAAAATTTTGATCGAAAATCTATCTTTAATGAAGCCGACAAATTTATTTGGGCAAACAATGTTTCTAAGATAGAATATCTTGATGAAAAAATTCCTATAACAGGAATGGTAGTACCACAACAGCTTACCTGGCGTAAAAACATGTGGGAAGCAATAGAAAAATGCGAATCTGAACTGGAAAAACAGAAAGGATGGCCAAGACTTTTTGCCGCAAAAAAACTAAATGAATTCGTTGAACAGAATCCGCAAAAAGCAAAGGAACTTGGATTCTTTACTTCATATAGTTTTGTTGATGAAGTTCAAGACTTACCACCTGTAATTATTTCACTTATAAAAAAGACGACAGAAAAATCAGTTTTTCTTGCTGGAGATTCCGACCAGTCAATTTACTTAAAAGGACTAAAATCTGCGGAATTATCACTTTCAAGAAAAACATTATTCCGACTCAAAAAGAATTTTAGAAACTCAAAGCAAATTCACGAGCTTGCAGAAAAATTCAGAAACACAATACCAGGCAGAGAAAAAGAATCTTACCCAACAGCAGACAATATGGGACTTTCAGTTTCTCACTATCAGGTTAATGGATTAGGTGATGCTTATTCAAAAATTATGACAGATTTACGCTTTAATCTAAAAGCACTTGAAACCGCACCAGAAAATATCTGCATTCTCTGTCCTAAAAAACAACCACTTGAAAAATTAGCTGAAAGAATAAAAAAGGAACTCAATCAGAAAACTTCGTTTATTTATGATTCAGATAAATTTGATTTTTCATCATCTGAGGGAATAAAACTCTGCACAATGCAGTCTAGTAAAGGACTTGAGTTTCCAATTGTCCTTCTTCTGCTTCCTGACGGTAAATTGTTATATAATGATGATAATTCTATTATTAAGCTTGATGACACAGCAACTGATGAGCAGGAACATAATCTTCTTTATGTAGCTATAACCCGTGCAATGGAAATGCTTAGTATTTATATTGTTGAAAATGACAAACAGGTTCAGGCTATAATAGACTTAAAAAATTGTCTTAAATAAAGTAGATAAAATCTTGTCATTTGATATAAAGCTCAAAAATCATTATAATATTGATTATGAGTAACGAAAATCAGAATAATCACAATAAGGACCAGAGAGAGCAGAGAGATCCACTGCTTTGTCACTGGGCCGATCAGATGGCTAACCAGATTATCCGCGAAAAGGGAGATTTGGATTCTTATACTTGTGCCTCGGGAATTACACCTTCGGGAACTGTACACCTTGGTAACTTCCGCGAAATTATTACTGTTGACCTTGTAGTTCGCGCCCTTCGCGACCGCGGTAAAAAAGTACGCTTTATTTATTCTTGGGATGATTACGATGTATTCCGCAAGGTTCCTGCTAATATGCCAGACCCTGAAATTCTAGAAAAGTACCTTCGCTATCCTATTACCGAAGTACCAGATACAACCGGCCGCAACGAAAACTATGCCCGCCACCACGAGGTTGATATTGAAACTCAGCTGCCACGTGTAGGCATTCATCCGGAATTCCTTTATCAGGCTAGCCGCTACCGTGCAAACCGCTATGCAGAAGGAATGCGTAAGGCAATGCAGAACCGCGAGCTTATTAAGGAATGTCTTAACGAATACCGCGACGATGCTCACAAAATGAAGCCTAGTGATGTTTACTGGCCTGTGGCAATTTTCTGTGGAAAGTGCCAGAAGGATACAACAGAAATTACAGATTACGATGGCGAATACGGCATTACTTATAAATGTGAATGTGGAAACTGCGAAACTGCAGATATCCGCACCTTCAAAGGCGCAAAGCTTGGCTGGCGTGTAGACTGGCCAATGCGCTGGAACGAAGAAAAGGTAGTATTCGAACCGGGTGGAAAAGACCACATCAGCCCAGGTGGAAGCTACGATACAGCAAAGCTTGTTTCTAAGCGTGTTTACGGCTGGGATGCACCAGTAACTATGCGCTACGACTTTGTAAACCTCAAGGGTGTACCAGGAAAAATGTCTTCTTCAAAGGGAAAGGTAATTGCCCTTCCAGATGCACTTGATGTTTACCAGGCAGAAGTTCTCCGCTATCTCTTTGCAGGAACCCGCCCTAATACAGAATTTGCCATCAGCTTTGACATGGACGTTCTTAAAGTTTATGAAGATTACGACAAGACAGAACGTATTGTTTACGGCGTAGACAAGGCAAAGAGCGAAGATCACTTCAACAAAGAAAAGAGAATCTACATGCTCTCTCAGATAGATGGAAAGATTCCAGAGGTTATGCCTTACCAGATTACAATCCGTCAGCTTACAACTCTTCTTCAGATTCATTCTGGCGATATTGATGCAGTTATCAAATCACTTGGTGATGTAAAACCAGAGCAGGAAGAAAGACTGCGCCGCCGAATTGAATGTGCATGGTTCTGGGTAAAGCATTCTGCTCCAGACTGCGCACCAGACTTCTGCTTTGAACTTCGCAAAGACGGCAGTTGTGCAATCCTTGAAAAGAATCTTGCAGACGCTGTAAAGAAGGTAAATGAAACTGTAGTTCCAAAGGTAGATACTTTCCAGACTGATAAAGACTGCCAGCAGGCTATTTATGATGTTGCAACTGAACTTGGTTTGGACACAAAGCTTTTATTCACAGCACTTTATAATGCACTTATTGATAAGGACCAGGGTCCACGTCTTGGAAGCTTCTTCCGCATTATCGG
>ODAI012124857.1_pt1 | contig 31813 bp, 23 predicted proteins | sample 1539321 | NCBI WGS metagenome assembly ODAI01 (sample SAMN02144231, study PRJEB22623) | gut metagenome | biome: sheep rumen | host: Ovis aries | place: New Zealand
CAGCGCCCGGCATATTCTCTGAATTACCTGACGCCGAAGCAGTATCGCGAATCCAATTCTGCTGCGGTCACTGCCTGATTCCCCGTTTTTTTCATTCTAATTTATCAGCTTCTCGTGTCCAATTTTTGTTGACCAGTGCAATGTATAATAAGATTTCTTTTCACCTGCAAACAGCTACAGAAAGGAACAAGTGGAGGGGATTGATCCCAACAGCCAGACAAAATTGTTAAAATTCGCCATCGCTTAACGATTTGGTTGCACTCAAGCATTGATTTTCTATGCGTTTTTCGCTATAATAATTTTGCGTATTTAAAACCTTTTACTATTAGTTTGCATGATTGCCAATACAACTTGGTCATATTATAATACATAGTGAAGAATAATAATCTTGTGAGGGCTGGATCATGAGTAATTTTATGGAACTGTTTGGCCTTACTGGCGAGCAACTTGAGATTCTGTATTCTATCGAACGCAACCTGACGGAGCGTGATATTCAGAAGAATCCCAAGACGGCTTGGACTCGAAGAATGTGGCTAAACCAGTGGCTTCATACTCTCGACGAGAGCGTGTACAACAATTCAAATATGAACGTATATAACGAACCTGAGCTCTATGATGCGATAGGAAAAGTCGCTAAGAGTAGTAGCAATAATACATGGTTCTATCTGGTTATGCTTGAAGCGACGCTGTTCCATGCATATTTCCCTCTGGATGAGGATAAATCACACATAAAGGCATTATCCAAACTGAAATACAGTAGAGATGTAGATTACCTCAAGCAGATTGCGTCAATAACCGGGCTAATGAAGCCAGAGTACATTGATCGTTATCTCGATACGCATAAAAAAGTATATCGCAAGATCTCCGGAAAAGGTGCTAAGGCAATTATCACTGGACTGGCCATAGTTGCCGTGACCGCCATCGCAGCGGCTCTGTCAGCTGGTTTTGCTGGTCCCATTGCGGTAGCGATTTTTGGTGCAAACTTTGAATTCACGGGTGCAGCGTTGACAGCCGCTTGTCTTGCAATGGCAGGCGGCGGAGCTGTTGCTGTAGGTGGATTAGGAATGGCAGGCGGCGTTATGGCTATCGCTGGTGGCGGTGCACTGTTAGGTTTAGCAGGAAGCGGAGCCGCAGCAACAGCAGTAATGTCACTTGCAAAAGGCTCGTCAGATGCAACGCTTTCACAGACCGCAAAGCTTGAAGTTGTGCTCCGCGAGGTGCTGCTTAATTCACAGCATGATACAGAATCCGCGCAGGCTGTTATCTCTCGTTTGCAGGAGCAGATTAGGAATCTTCGGGGAGAACTTGACAGATTAACAAAAGAGCAGAGCAAGGATAAAGAAGCAATTCAGAATCTCAAAAAATCTATAGACATCCTCAATAAAGCCGTTAAGGATATGCTACTGTTTAAGTCATCCTATGAGACTGGCAGCGATTACGCGGGATGAGCAAAGCCATGGTAAATGATGATTACAGGAACATGCTTTGTGGTTCGGAGCTGCGTTCTCTCAACGAAGAGACAGAGACGGTCTCATCAACGGTAGCCGATGCGATTCACGATGAAGCCGAGACTCGAGACAAGATAAATGAATTGATTTCAGAAGTCGAGTCTTTGGCTGCAATAGTCGGATGCCCGAATGAAGTAATCATTCCGTTGCCGGATATCGATGTCGCTTTTAATGCCGAGACTGACCAGAGCATTGCAGAGATTACTGGAAAAACGCGAGCATTCCCGCCGCTGACCACAACGGAGTATATTGTTTCAGCTCTCGCAGGATCATTGTCTGTGATGATAGATGTGTTGCTGGTCGGAACTCCGGAAGTAGTTAAGATTTATCGTGGCGGCGAGAATTTTGATGGTAGCAAGCTCACAGAGATTATTCGCAAAATCCAACCAGACGATGGATCACAGACAGGTATTATACTGAAATGGCTTTCTGATAAATGCAAAGTTCCTTACGATACTTCTTGTAAATCTGGTGTCGTGACGCCGGACAACCATCGGCTTAGAAGCCTCGGTCACGATCCGTATCTGGGATTGTTTTTTGCGATCGCCGACATCATTATGGGTACTACTACCTGCATTGACAACAATGGATTACTGAGAATTCTGCCAAACTATAATGCAGGCACTGCGGAAAAATTGCTATCCGTGTTTCATTACATCGGACATATAGTTTCCGACATATGTACAGCGCGAGGGCTTCCTATCCCCGGATTTTTTTTGACGCAGTTTTTCACTGGCGATGGAAACAGTGATTCTCTTGCAAAAATCGCTGAGAGCATGTATAAAGACGGTTATGACACACGGCATCTCGCATCAATGGCTGTGCCGGTAGTCGTAAAAAACTTGATAGTGGAAGCTTACTGTAGAACAACAAAACCAGAGATTAACGGCTTCCTGCCATTCGCTGAAAAAGAACGTGCTGAACAGACATATTTATTGAAAAAAGAAAAAATGCTGTTCGTCGCGAATGCAATCGGCGCAGGCGGAAATATAGTAAAGTTTGTAGCGCCACCAAGCTGCTGCAATCCGTGTGCATTGAATGCAGCACAGTGGTTCGCTTTCATAAGAAGCAGCATACAGATGACAAGAGCTGCTTGCCGAGACAAATCGGCTGAAAGCGTTATGGACGGACGAACCAGAATCAACCAGGAATGGGAGAAGCTTTTATCGAGTGACTGATCGAATATGGAACGATACGATTACAGATGGTGCGTTCCTTTTACGCGGACTTCCTTAAAAACCGCCCCTTCTGGTATAGGATGAGAGAGCCTTGCGCCGCCAGTGGCGGATGAAGCAAGGCTCTCTCATCCGCAGCGGTCGAAAAATGCGAGGAAAGCGTAAGCCCAAAGCATTTTTCGTCTCACCGCAAGGCGGATCAAATTCCTCCTTCTGCGTCAACTCATCATGTTCAGAACCGGTTGCGGCAGAAATAGCGAAGCCGTTTTTTCTCACAAACAGCACAAATCCTCATTCACTTCTTGCAGTCCTTTTGTTGCTATGCTATAATACTCTCAGAAGTGGATATTATATTTCAATAACGCCTTCTTTTCTCCCGGTGCGGCAGTTGAAAACATGGCAAATTATATCATTCCGATCTTTACGGCATGATATAAAAATAAAAATCTTTTAGAAAAGAGGTACTGCTTATGGCTAAGAAACTCCTTCCCCTGCTGCTGGCACTGGTCATGCTCTTCTCTCTGACGGGCGTTATGGCCTTTGCTGACGACGCTGCTCCCTCGGAGCGCAGCGCAGACATCGTGATCCTGTACACCAGCGACGTACACTGCGGCATCAACCAGGGCTTTGGCTACGCCGGTCTGGCTGAGGTGTACAAACACCTCGAAGAACAGGGCAACGCGGTCATTCTTGTGGACGACGGCGACAGTATCCAGGGCGAGCCCGTCGGTACCATGACGAAGGGCGAGGCACTTGTCGATCTGATGGGCAAGGTCGGCTACAGCGTCGCCATCCCCGGCAACCACGAATTCGACTATGGCATGGATCAGTTCCTCGATCTGGCCAAGAACGCCTCGTTCACCTATATTAGCTGCAACTTCAACCGCGAAGGCGAGCTGATCTTCGATCCCTATGTGATCCGTGAGCTCGACGGTGTGAAGGTCGCCTTTGTCGGCGTGACCACCCCGCAGACGCTGATCTCCTCCACCCCGCGCTATTTCCAGAATGAAGAGGGCGAATACATCTACGGCTTCTTCCAGGACGAGACGGGCGAGGGCGTGTACAACGCGGTGCAGAACGCTGTTGACAGCGCCCGTGCCGAGGGTGCGGAATATGTCGTCGTTCTTGCCCACCTGGGCAATGAAGAGGAGTGCCGCCCCTGGACCTATGCCGACGTGATCTCGAACGTCTCCGGCATTGACGTGTTCCTGGACGGTCACAGCCATGACACCGATCAGGTCGTCATGAAGGACAAGGACGGCAAAGACGTTCTCCGCTCGGCCTGCGGCACGAAGCTGGCACACATCGGCTATGTCCGCATCACCACCGACGGCAAGATCAGCACCGGCCTTTACAACTGGAACAACAGCGAGAGCGCGCCCGCGCTGCTCGGCATCCAGAACGACGTCTCGGCCTATGTTGAGGAGGCAACCGGCGCCCTGCAGGAGAAGCTGAAGGAAGTCGTTGCTACTTCCCAGGTGCTGCTCACCATCAACGATCCGGTGGCTGTTACCGAAAGCGGCTCGCCGATCCGCATGGTCCGCCGGGCCGAGACCAACCTCGGCGATCTGTGCGCCGACGCCTACCGTGACCAGTCCGGCGCCGATGTCGCCTTTGTCAACGGCGGCGGTGTCCGTGTGAACATCAACGCCGGCGACATCACCCTCAATGACATTCTGAAGGTCCATCCCTTCGGCAACGCGATGTGCGTGATCGAGGTCACCGGCCAGCAGATCCTTGACGCGCTCGAGTGGGGCGCCCACGGGATCCCGGGCGAGAACGGCGGCTTCCTGCAGGTCTCCGGACTGAGCTATGAGATCCACAGCTATATCGAATCTCCCTGTAAGAGCGATGAGAATTCGCTGTTCACCGGCATCGAGGGCGAGCGCCGCGTGAAGAACGTCCTGATCGGCGGCGAGCCCATCGACCCCGAAGCGACCTACACACTGGCGAGCCACAACTACATGCTGCTCGACCACGGCGACGGCTACACGATGTTTGATGGCGCGCCGCTGCTGCAGGACAGCGTCAAGCTGGACAACCAGGTGCTGATCGACTACATCACCGGGACGCTCGGCGGTGTGATCGGTCCGGAGTATGAAGATCTGACCGGTCAGGGCCGCATCGTCATTGTTCAAGAGAAACCGTAATCAACACAGACGGAACTGTCTTCCGTCCTGACAACGCAAAAACGGGGCGATCTGCCCCGTTTTTGCTGTAATGATCATCAGGCGCGGCGCCATGATACGCCGCGGGAAAGGGACGCAAATGGATTTCAAGTGGACAAGAGAACCGGCGGATTACACGATCACAGATCAGACCATCACGATCACCACAGCCCCGCACACGGATCTCTGGCAGCGGACATACTATCATTTCCGAAACGACAACGCCCCCGTGCTCCAGACAGAGACGGACAAGCGGTATTTCAGTTTCATCGTGAAAACCGATTTTACTGAAAGCCACCACCGCTTTGACCAGTGCGGCATCGTGATGTATCTCGACTCGGAAAACTGGCTGAAGGGCTCGGTGGAATATGAGAACGAGCAGTTTCAGCATCTCGGTTCGGTGGTAACGAATCACGGATACTCCGACTGGGCCACGACCGCGATCCCCGCGGACATCAAGACGATGTGGTATCGCTTCAGCCGCCGTGAGGACGACTATTGCATCGAGTGCTCCTACGATGGGAAAAGCTTTTCCCAGATGCGCGTCTGTCACATGTGGGAGGGCGCAGGAACCATCCGCTTTGGGATCTATGCCTGCAGCCCGGAGGATTCCAGCTTTACGGCGAGGTTTACCGATATACAGTTGACCGAATGTGCGTGGAAGGCGCACGACGGGCAGCAGCCGGATGCGTAAACACCGCCTCCCGGCAAGCAGGTGAATATGGAAAGAACATGGCTTCCCTGTGACAGGAGCCATGTTCTTTTTCTTATATGACTATTCTTTTGTGCATGGAAGCCTGTATTACGCCGGATTCACGTGGATCATGATGTGCTTGACCTTGGGAAAGCTTGCTTCGATGTCATTATGAACGCTCTCGGCGACAGCGTGGGCTTCGTACAGCGGCAGGTTCCCGTCAACAGCGATCTCCATTTCGATATATACGCGGCTGCCGAATTCCCGCGTGCGCAGCAGATCGATGTGAAGCACCTTGTCATGCCGCATCGCGCAGTCGCGGATCTCGTTTTCAAAAGTCTCATCGCAGCTGCGGTCCATCATCTTATCGATAGCCTCGCGGAAGATATCGAACGCGGCTTTTCCGATGAACGCACAGATCACGACGCTCGCCAGCGGGTCAAGGATCGGGTAGCCCAACCGCGCCCCTGCGATACCAAAGAGCGCGCCGACAGACGAGAGCGCGTCGGAGCGGTGATGCCAGGCGTCGGCCATCAGCGCCTCGGAGTCGATGCGTCTGGCCGCGGCGCGTGTGTACTGAAACATAGCCTCTTTGACGACGATCGACACGATTGCCGCCGCCAGGGCCAGCGCGCCGGGCGTTTCGAGCGCGGTCGTGTCGCCGGTCATTTTTCGGATACCGCTGTAGCCGATAAACACGCCGGTGATCAGCAGCACGACGGACAGCACGATCGCCGCGACACTCTCGAGGCGCTCGTGGCCGTAGGGGTGTTCCCTGTCCTCGGGCTTTTCGGCGAGCCTGACGCCGATGATCACGACGACCGTGCTGAACACGTCGGAGAGGGAGTGCACCGCATCGGACACCATGGCCCCCGAGCGCGCCAGCAGTCCCGCCGCCAGCTTGACTGCTGAGAGCAGCACATTGGCGAGAATGCTGATGTTTGAGACGCGGATCGCCTCCGCGGTATGCGTTTGCTGCATGAGAGTTCCTCCTTTTGGGTGAGACGCGGGTGCCAGGGCGGGCCGCCGAGGGCGTCGGCCCCTACGGGCGCGGGAAGAGGCACGAAAGAGACATCCGCGGACAGAGCTTCTGCCCGCGGATGTCTCCGCTGTCAAAGACCCGGCGCGAGTTCACCGCGCCTGCACGTATTCATAATATGCAAAGTCAAAAATCAAAATACCGCTGCATCAGGCCGATCAGCATAACGGGGACGGCAAAAATGAGCATGACGACAAAGAGCCAGCCCACACTGACGCCGCCCTGTGCAAGCAGACGCGCAAAGCACATCAGTACACCGAGTACGGCGCCGATTGCCGTGATCCAAAGATTCACGCGCGTCGAGACATAGATGCTGCGCCCGGTATCCACCGCGTGGCTCAGCGGTCCCAGGCCGTCCAGGCATACGACCGCAGCGATATGACTGTCGGCGTCCGTCCGCTCTTCGGAGAGTGGGAAGCGTTCCTCAAAGGGCGGAAAGTCGTAGCCGTCGGTCGCGACATCGAAGAGCTCGTGCAGCAGCGCGGGCGTCACATTGAAATCGCGGATCGCGAAAACCGGGTGACGTGCTGTGCGCATGATCCCGTGCAGCGCGCGGCTGACGCCCTCGTCCGCCGTATACTCCAGATTGAAGATGCCCTTGAGCTCGTAGCGCTCGCGCTCCGGGTTTTTCACCGCCAGATATACAGCCGTGGTTCCGGCCAGCTTGCTGCCGACCATCGGCACGTTCATCAGGCGCATCAGTTCACTGCCGCCGCATAGAACCCGCTGATAGTCGATCACACCGGAAAAGCCGCCCGGCAGGATCGCAAAGTTTTCGATCGTGCGCGTCGCGCAGCCGTTGCGCTGCATCAGTGCGGCAAAGGGCTCGCTCAGCGCGCCGCCGCCTGCCATGATCAGGCTGCCGGCATAGGAGATGATATCACCGTCGGTAAAGCGGCGGTTGTCGATACGGATACGGCCAAAAGAAATCGTTCCCTCGGGAAAGAGGTCGCGGTCGGTGATGACCAGATTTTTGCTGACGCCGATATCGCTGGCACCGGACCAGCCCGCAACGGCCGCGCCGCTGCGGAATAGACGCACCGAGCCCATATAGAACGGCAGTGCAAAGCTCATCAGCGCCATAAACGGCACCGTCGGGCAGATCAGCACCGAGAGGATGTACATCAGATCGCTCGCGTTCTGCTTGGCGATCGCAACAACGACTGTCAGCAACAGCGTAAGCCCCAAAAGCGGGAGCGTCAGTTTTTCAAAGAGCGTCTCGTCCGGGGCGGCCTCCTCGCAGCGGCGCACGAAGCCGGACACCGGGCGTGCGGACTTGAGCAGCGTGACCGCGCCGTTTTGGGTGTCAGTCTCACCGGCGAGCGTGTAGGCGCGCTTGCCGATCGACGGCACACGCAGCGCCTTTCGCAGGCCGCGGCAGCTGGTCCACGAGGCGAGCAGCACCCCCGTCATCGAGAGGCTTGACAGGAAGCACAGCGGCAGATGTGCCGTGCCAAAGCCCGGCAGGGCCGAAAGCAGCGCGTCGAGTCCCGTGACCGTGCAGGCCAGGACAGCCGCGAAATCCGCCCCGAATTTGCCGCGCACGGCATTGAGTACGCCGCCTGTCACCACATCAAGGCAGAGCAGCATGATCGCCATCTGCAATATGAGACAAAACAGGCTCGCCACCGGGGTGGAATTGAGCTTTGCCGTCACCGGCAGGCCCAGCGATATCCACCCCTGCGCCAGCAGCAAAATGCCGCAGATGCGCAGACGCATGCGCTGCGCGCGCAGGAAGCTGCCGTAGTATTTCGACGCCGCACCCGGTTCGACCTCTTTGCCGAGATCCTCGTCGTCCTCCTCGGCCACAAGCGTGTTTTGCAGTCCGCGGCGGAAGCCGTAAAAGGTGCCGACGATCAGGCCGGTCACATAGTCCTTGAAGGTGCGGGGGAATTCGTCGGCCTTTTGTGTGCGCTTCTTCCCGCCGCCGGTCAGCGGTTTTTCATCATAATCGTCGTCCTCGGCATATACGGCAGGACCCGCACTTGTATCGGGGAATACCGAGGCATAGGGCGCGCTCTCGGCCGCCATGCGTTTGCTCCAGGCCGGGCGGATCGCGCTCTCGTCTTCGTCCCGGGGTGAGGACTGCGGTGCCTTCTCCGCGGGTTCGTCCGGCTGCGGTTCATCCTCCGCAGCTGCGGCAGACGGGGGAAACGGCTCCTCGTCCTGCCTCGCTTCAACAGCCGGGGTCATCTCCTCTGCGCTGTCTGCGACACGCGGCGTCACGTCCGCCGCCGGATGCGCGCCGGACACAAAATCCGGCTGCAGATCGGCATAGGGGTCGCTGAGCGGCTCGACCGTCTCCGCTTCGGCAGCGGCGCGATCATCTGTCGGTTCGCTCTCGCTCTCCGGCAGCTCGTCTTCGGCGCTGGGCCGCCAGGCATCGTGCCGTCCGGCTTTCCCGGCGCTGTGTCGCCCGGAGGAAACCGCCGGCGCAGCTTCCGCGTCGATCTGCTCGCCGGGCAGCACAAGCTCATCGGGCTGCGGCGCGGGATAGCGCGTCACGGCATCGTCGGCCTCTGCCTTCTGCTTTCCGACAAAAGCGGTATTCTCAAAGCGCTTTTTCAGCTTATCCAAAAAACCGAACTTCGGCGGGGCATCGGGGGTCTCGTCATCCTCGCTGTCCTCGTCCTTCTCGGGCGCGTAGCTCGGGATAACCTCGCTGCGCGATGTGCGCGGCACATAATCCGCTTCCGCGCTCAGATCGAGCTCTTTCCCGCCGTAGCGAAAGCCGTGTTTCCCGCGATCGCCGCCCATAAAGAAGCCGGGATTCAGCTCCTGCTCGTGCCGGGCGCGCGGCTGCGCTTCGCCGCGGCGGAACGCGGCCACATAATCGCGAACCTGGTCGGCTGTCGGGCGCTCAAAGCGACGCGTCCGGTCGGCATCCGAGGCGCTCTCGTCTGCCGCTGCGGAGGTATTGAACACCTGCGTGCGGTCAGCATCCGGCACTTCGGCCGGTACGGGTGCGGACGGCGCCGTTTCGGCTCGCGTGTACTCGGCCAGAATATCGTCGATCGAGTATGCGTCTCTATTCAGATTGTCAAGACCGGGTTTCTGGTCCATGTCATCAAATCCTTTGATAAATCAGGGATTGCTGCGCTGTCTGAGTACCTCGTACATCGTAACAGCAGCCGCAGCGGAGGCGTTGAGGGAGTTAAGCTGTCCCTTCATTGGCAGACTGACGATGAAATCGCAGTTCTCGCGCACCAGGCGGCCCATCCCGTCGCCCTCCGAGCCGATCACCAGCGCGACAGCGCCGGAAAAATCGGTATGCCAGAGGTCCTTTTCCCCATCGGCGGCCGTGCCGTAGATCCACACGCCGCGATCCTTCAGCTCTTTGAGGACCGCGGGGATGTTCGGCACGCGCGCCACGGCCATATGCTCGGCGGCACCGGCGCTGGCCTTGTCCACAATGGCCGTCAGCCCCGCGCTGCGGCGCTTGGGAATGATGACGCCGTGCACGCCCGCGCACTCGGCACTGCGGATGATTGCGCCCAGATTATGCGGGTCGCTGATTTCGTCGCAGACGACGAGGAAGGGGCTCTCCCCTCTCTCCTCGGCAATGGCAAAGATCTCGTCCACCGTGACAAAATTCTTCACCGCGCAGAGCGCGATCACGCCCTGGTGGGCCTTGGTGCGGCTCATAAAGTCGAGCTTGCGGCGGTCGCACTCGACCACCACGATCCCCTTGTCACGCGCTTTAGAGGCAATATGGCCCAGGGTTTTGTCCACATCGCCCTTGTTGATATATATTTTATCGATGCTCCGGCCGGCCCGCAGCGCTTCGATCACCGCGTTGCGCCCCTCGATGAGTTCGTTCTCGATCTCGCCGGTCTGTCCGCTTGTTCTCTCTTCTGACATAATAGTTCTCCATTTTTTAATACGTTCATGTTATCATATCACATTGTTTCCCAAACGAAAAGAGCTTTTTACCGTTTTGCAAAAATTTCTTTTTGAATCGGCGTGTGTCTTACACGGCGTGTGTCTTACACATTTCTTTACATTTTTCCCGTAGACAATCCCTGTACATCGGGTTATGATATAGATAACAAGAAAAAGGAGCTACGCAATCATGAAAGACCCCATGCGCTCGGTTGAGCGCTTCTGCGCTCAGCACCCGAACTTCGGCATCCCCAATCTGATGCGCTATATCGCCATCGGCAGCGGTATTTTCTGGATCGTGGGGCTCATTAACCCCGTGCTGCTCAGCTACATGGCCTTCTCCCCCGCCGCTATCTTTCACGGGCAGATCTGGCGGCTGGTCACCTTTCTGCTCTATCCGCCCAACACCGGCTACCTTGCGCTGATCGCGGTGTATTTCTACTACTGGATCGGCACAAGCCTTGAGCACGCCTGGGGCAGCGGCGCGTTCACGATCTACTTCTTTTCCGGTGCAATATTGACGGCACTCTTCGGCATACTGGTCTATCTGCTGTTCGGGATCTCGGTCCCGCTGACGGCGGAGTATATCTATCTCGCGATGTTTTTCGCCTTCGCGGTGCTGTTCCCGGACATGGAAGTGCTGCTGTTCTTCATTCTGCCGGTCAAGATCAAATACCTTGCGATCCTCGACGCGGTGTTTTTTGTGCTGAGCATCTTCACCTACTCCTTCCCGATGAACCTGCTGCCCGTCGTCGCCACTTTGAACTTCCTGATCTTCTGCGGCGGAGAGCTTTGGCGGCGCATCCAGTTCCGCCGCCCGAAGGGCAACACGATCAACTTCCGCCGGGAATCCGCGCGCATTCGCCGCGAGCAGCAGGCCAAGCTGTACACACACAAATGCTCGGTCTGCGGCCGCACCGATGTGAGCAATCCCGAGCTTGAATTCCGCTACTGCTCGAAATGCGCCGGCTATCACTGCTTCTGCATGGAGCACATCAACAACCATATCCACTTCACGGAATGATATAACTATGGCTGTAAATAAAGACTGATATTGCGGTATCAATCGTAGGGGCGGCTATTAGCCGCCCGCGCACGGAAATGTAATAAAGCATGTGAAAGGTTGGGCAAATTCGCACAAAAATACGAATTTGCCCAACCTAATTTTTGGATTATACATTGTGCCGCGCGGGCGGCAGATTGCCGCCCCTACGGCAAAACCGTGACATATTACACAGTCTCATTTTTTTGCTTGATAACTCAGGCGAAGAAGGCTTCCAACGCGGCGGCGACGGTGGCTTCGATCTGCTCGGCCTCGCCGCGGTCGGCGGCGCTGATGCTGATATAGGCCTTCATCTTCGGCTCGGTGCCCGAGGGGCGGACGACGACGGAGCAGTTGTCCGCAAGAAGGAACTTCAGCACGTCGGACTTGGGCAGTCCGTCAAGGCCCTCGCCATAGTCGAGCGTCCGGAGCACCTTCTTCGGGCCGATCGCCGTGAGACCGGCGCGGAAGGCCGCCATAATGCTCTGCATCTTTGCGAAACCGGCCGAGCCCTCGAAGCTGTAGCTGTGCAGGGTGTTGAGGCAATAGCCGTAGCGTGCGTAGAGCTCGTCGAGCTTTTCGAGCAGGCTGACGCCGCGCGTTTTATAGAAGGCAAACATCTCGCAGATCATGAAGGCCGCGTCCACGGCGTCCTTGTCGCGCACATAGGCGCCGGTCAGGTACCCGTAGCTCTCCTCAAAGCCGCAGATGTAGGCGTCGGCCCTCCCCTGCCGCTCGAGGCGGCCGATCTGCTCGCCGATGAATTTAAAGCCCGTCAGCACGTTGACAGTCTCGACGCCGTAGTGGGCGGCAATGCGCTCGGCGAGATCCATCGTCACAATGGTCTTGACAAAAACCGGCTGCTCGGGCATTTTCCCATGCCGTGTGCGCTGTGCGCAGATGAAGTCGAGCAGCAGCAGACCCACCTCGTTGCCGCTGAGCAGACGGTACGAGCCGTCCGTGGCCTTGACGGCGATGCCGCAGCGGTCGCAGTCCGGGTCGGTCGCGAGCAGCAGATCGGCCTTGACCTCTTCGGCCTTGCGGATGCCGAGCTCCATGGCCTCGCGGATCTCGGGATTCGGGTAGGGACAGGTCGGGAAACGGCCGTCCGGCTGCTCCTGTTCGGGCACGACGGTGATATTCGTAAAGCCCGCTTCGCGCAGCGTGCGTGTAACCGGCTTCAATCCCGTGCCGTTGAGCGGCGAATAGACGATCGAAACGCGGCGGTCGATCTCGTCGCCAAAGAGCACCGACTGGGCCTTGACCTCTTCCACGAAGGCCGTGTAGACCTCCGGTGCGATATAGTCGATCAGGCCGCGGGCCATGCCGTCGGCAAAGTCGATGCGCTTTACGCCGTCAAAGACGTCGATGGCTTCGATCTCGCGGAGGATGGCGTCGGCCGCCTCGGTCGTGATCTGGCAGCCGTCGGCGCCGTAGACCTTGTAGCCGTTATACTTGGAGGGGTTGTGCGAGGCCGTCACCATGACGCCCGCGGCGCAGCCGAGTGCGCGCACCGCGTAGCTGAGACAAGGCGTCGGCATCAGCTCGGTATAGATCGAAACGTGGATGCCGTTGGCCGCAAACACGCCCGCGGCCACGCGGCTGAACAGGTCGGACTTGATGCGGCTGTCATACGAGACGGCGATGTGCCGCGCCTCTGCCGGGAAGCTTTTCAGCACATAGTTTGCCAGCCCCTGCGAGGCCTTTGCCACGGTATAGACGTTCATACGGTTGGTGCCGGCGCCGATCACGCCGCGAAGGCCGCCGGTGCCGAAGGCGAGGTCGCGGTAAAAGGCGTCCTCCATGGCTGCGGCGTCCATGGCTTTCAGTTCCCGCTCCAGATCTGCGTCATCCGCGGCGCGCTCGCACCAGCGGCGGTATTCCGGTTCGTAGTCTTTCATTTTGTTTCACTATTTCCTTTTTGTTTCGTAATTGATTAGCAGCTTATTCTCAACAGCTGCGCCATGCCGTGTACGCTGTATTCGACAGAATTGGCCGGGACAAAGATGCTGTCCCCGCGGAAGAAGTTCAGCCGCTCGTCGGCCGTATCCCCCCAGCTGATCGTCCCGCAGCCCTCGATGCACAGCAGGGCACGGAAGGTGTTGGGCTTGGCTTTAAAGCGGGCCAGGCCGCGGCAGCGCTGCGTATCCACGGTGATCTTTTCCACCTGGAACCAGGGGCAGCGGCACAGCAGTTCGATCATCGTCCCGGGGCGAAAGCGCACGACTTCCATCGGCTGGCGCGGTGCGGCGCTACTGCGGAGGTTTGCCACCTCCAGCGCCCGCTCTACATGCAGCGGCCGCTTTTCGCCGTTTTTGTCAACACGGTCATAGTCATACAGGCGGTAGGTGATATTGGAGCTCTCCTGCACCTCGGCGACAAGACAGCCCGCGCCGAGCGCGTGCACCTGGCCCGCGGGGATGTAGAATACGTCGCCCTTCCTCACCGGGACCTTCTGCAGATGGCGCAGCAGTGTGCCGTCGGCGATGCCCGCGCGGACCGTCTCGCGGTCGGTGTCGTGCAGGAAGCCGTAAATCAGGTGCGCCCCTTTTGCGGCCTCGACCACGTACCACATTTCGCTCTTGCCGCGCGCACCGTGCTCGTGGATACGTGCATAGTCGTCAGAGGGGTGTACCTGTACCGAAAGGTCGTGCCGCGCGTCGATAAATTTCACAAGCACCGGCAGCTCCGCGCCGTCCGGCAGGTTCGTGCCCAGATAGTCCGGATGCAATGCGAGCAGCTCCCGCAGCGTCCGCCCGGCGAAGGGGCCGCTGCGCACGACACTCTCCCCGTCCGGGTGGGTCGAGCACTCCCAGGTCTCGGCCAGCGGAGAGCAGTCGAAACTTTTATTAAAATCGTCGTTCAATCGCTCGCCGCCCCAGAGATAGTCCTTGCCGCTCGGCGCGAGCAGAAAGGGCGCGCGCTCAGTACTCGAGCTCAAACTTGCGCTTGTCATGAACGCTGATCTCCCTGCCGAGCTGCAGCTCGAGCACCTTGAGCTCGGTATCGGCCAGGATCGTATGGCGGCAGCCCGCCTGCATCGTGATGACGTCGCCGGGCTTGACCGGGCGTTCCATGCCATCCACGATGACCCTGCCGCTGCCCGACATGATATTCCATACCTCGTCGCGGTGCTCGTGGCTGTGGTAATTCATGTGCTGACCGGCCTTGACCGTGGCCAGGATCGTCATGCTCCCCGGCTGTACGTCCAGCACACGGAAGCTGCCCCAGGATTTTTCGGCAAACATGATCTGCTGGTCAAGCTTGTCCACGATCGGCTTGATGCGGCTCGAGCTCTCGGCATCGGATACGAGAATGCCGTCGGACGAAGCCGAGACGATCACATCCTTCAATCCCATGCAGACGATCGGCAGGTTCAGCTCGTTGACAACGTAGACGTTCTCGCAGCGATCCAGCACCGCATTGCCAAGTACAGGCTCGTCCATGGCCTCGGTCAGCGTGTTCCAGGTGCCGATATCCTTCCACTCGCCGGAGAAACGCTGGACCTGGATCTTGTCCTCCCGCTCGACCACCGCGTAGTCGAAGCTGATTTTCGTGAGCGTGTCATATTTGGCGAAGAGATCCTCGTAGTCGGTAAAATTGATGAGCTCGTGCGCCTTGCGCAGCACATAACCCAGCCGGTAGGCGAAAACGCCGCCGTTCCAGAGCGCACCCTGGGCGATATAGCGCTTTGCCGTCTCTGTGTCCGGTTTCTCCTTGAAGGTGGAGACAAAGCTGGTCTCGTCGGTGCTTTGGGGGATGATGTAGCCATACTTCTCACTCGGGTAGGTGGGCTCGATACCCATGAGGACCAGGTTGGCCTCGCCCTTCGCGGCCTGCGCGTCCAGCCGCCGCAGGGCCTTAAAATAGTCGTCGTTGACGTAGGGATCCACCGGGCAGACGACCACGCTCTCGTCCTCGCCCACGCCCTGCACGTCGTGCAGATAGGCCGTGGCCAGGGCAATAGCCGGGAAGGTATCGCGGCGGCAGGGCTCGACGCTGATGCCGACGCTCTCACCGAGCTGGTTGTGGATGGCCGAAACCTGGGTCTTTGAGGTGGCGATCGTCACCTTTGCGTCGCCGTCGATCTTCTTGATCTGGCGGTAGACGCGCTGCACCATCGACTCACGCTCGCCCTCGGGGGTCTTGAAGATTTTGATAAACTGCTTGGAGCGGATGTCGTTGGAAAGCGGCCACAGGCGTTTGCCCGATCCGCCGGACAGCAGAACGATGTTCATAGATTTCTCCTTTTCGGGACAGGAGAGCGTCTCCTGTCCCAATGATCTTTTATGTTCAGGCGGCGTCGGCCGTCTCGATCCCGAGCGCTTCGCGGATACTCTCATACACGAAGGTGCCGAAGCCTTCATAGCCCTCCTGCGTAAAGTGGATACCGTCGGCCCCGATCCAATCCGGGTTCTCCGTGGTTTTGGCGTAGAGGTCGATGAACAGAGCCCCCTTCTCCTCCGCGGTCTTCTCAACCGTGTCGTGGATGAAGCCCTCCAGGAGCGCCGTATCCATCTGGACCTCGCCGGTCTTCTCGTCCGGCAGCACGGTCGGCGGCGCGATCAGCACCAGGAGCGTATCGGGATTGGCCTCGAGATAGGCGTCGGCAACCATAGCGAGATCGTGCGCATAGGCCTCCTCGTCCCATTTATCCCAGAGGTTGGCGTCGTTGGTGCCGAGCATCAGGATCACGACGTCCGCGGCGGCGTCCAGAGACTGCTGATACTCCGGGGTCTTGAGATAGCAGACCCCCGCCTCGGTCAGCGAGCGGCCGGGCTTGCCGAGATTCTGTACCTCATAGCCCTCGCCGAGCAGCCCGGCCAGGACGTCGGGATAGGTGAGGTCTCGCTTGCCCGGCGTGTTCGGGATGACACCATAGGTGAGACTGTCCCCCACGCAGAGGATGGTCACACGCTCTGTTTCGGCTTCCTCCGCCAACGCGGCAGAGGAAAGCCCCAGCGTGAGCGCAAAAGCCAGTACAAGTGAAAGAACGCTGAAAAAAGATTTCTTCATAGCAGAACCTCCAAGAATCGGTACTTACAGTATAGCGAAATTAACAAGAAAATGTCAAGTCGTTAAGAGAATCATTCCCCTTGTTCTTCGCAAGCCATATTTAATAATTTTCTTTACCTAATTATCTTTTTCAGTATCTTGAAGTTTTATATCTCTTATTCTTTTTTGTATCTCATCAACATCTTTTACACTCATATTAGGATCAAGAGTCCCCTGTTCTTGAAAGAAAGATATTTCTTCTATTGAGAGATTTTGTAGTTTAAGCAGTTTAGTAAAGCCCCAATCTTCAATGTTTCGTAACAATGGTTTTCCATTATTATCAAAGTAATGAATACCAACAGTCTTGTATTTAAAAGCGAGAGACTTATCCATACCAAAATTAACCCTCGAAAAACTTTCCCATGTGCCATCCCCATATTCTTTATATATACCGCTTTTCCATAGTCGAGCCATATATTTCGATATCTCAAGTTCAGGTGATTCTTGTATTAGGGATTGTATTTTTGATATTGTCCAATTTAAATCAGGATTGTCAAGCTTTGCCCCACACCACTGGCAATAAAAAGCTTCATCTCCAGCAGGCTTACCACATTTTGAACAGTACATATAATATTCTCCTAACATAATAATGATAATAAAACGATAATTTGACATCTATAATCAAGACACCATCTGTACCAACAGCATATAGACGACCGTTCCGGTCAGTATGCTGGCAAGCGAATTTCGTTTCCACACCTGTACCGCAATCACGCAGGCGACCGCCAGAAGCTCGGGAATGGCAAACGGCGGCGACAAGAGCGAGACATCCTTCAGGCAATAAATCACCAGCATGCCGATGATGGCCGGCGGCAGCACGCGGCCAAGATAGGCCACATAGGGCGGCGCCCGCTTTTTGAAGGCGAGGAAGGGCAGGGCGCGAAGAAAAACCGTCGTGACGGCCATGGCCGCAATCAGAATCGCCGTTCTCATGCCGCAGCCTCCTCCCGTCCGCGCAGGAGTGTCAGCACCAGCGTGATGCCAAGCATCGCGGGGATCAGGAAGCGCTCCGGTCCGAACGCCAAAAGGCATAGAAGCGTACACAGCAAGCCGATGAGCGCCGGTACATGATCCCTTGTGTTCAGCCACTGTTCGGTAAACGAGGCAATAAACAGCGCCGTCATGGAAAACTCGATCCCCTCTGTTGAAAACGGCAGTGCCGCGCCTAGAAGGCTCCCCAGGATGCTGCCGGTGACCCAATAGCTGTGGTTGAAGAGAGACAGCAGAAAGCGATACTGGTTCCCGTCGGTGCCTTCCGGGGTCTTTCCATCGCACAGCAGCGAGTAGGTCTCGTCTGTCAGCGCAAAGATCAGATAGGGTTTGACTTTCCCGGTGTTTTTGTAGACCTCGATCATCGAAATGCTGTAAAAGAGATGGCGGGCGTTCACCATGACCGTGGTGAGAACCGTCGTCAGCAGCGAGGCGCCGCCGCTGAGCAGCCCGACCCCCACATACTGCATCGAGCCGGCATAAATGAACAGACTCATGGCCGCCGCCCACCAAACACCGTATCCGGCATTGCGCAGCAGAATACCGAAGCCCATGCCTAAAATGAGATACCCGGCCAGAACAGGAACCGAGCGGTAGAACGCCTGTTGGACGGTTTTTCTATCTTTCTCCGATAACGCTTTAAAATGCACGTGCGATCAGCCTTTCCGTTTGCCCGGTTTATTGGTGTCTTTCTCTCCAGAGTGCCTCCAGCCGGGCGATCCGCTCGGGATCGCGGCGGCGCAGCGTCTCACGCAGTGCCTCGCGCCGCGCGCGGATCAGCGGCAGCACCCAGGAGCTCTCCTGCTCCTGCAGCGCCTCCAGCCGCGCCCGGAGCCGTTCGATCCGCTCTTCATAGGACCGCAGCCGCTCCCCTGTCAGCGTTCCGTCCTGCAGCAGCGCGTCGAGCTGGGATTCGATGCGGTCGAGCAGCGCCTCCTCGTCGGCGAGCGAGAGCCACGCAAAGCCGATATGCCGCTCGGCGTCAAACAGCTCCTGCTCGGATTCAAAGTGCTTTGTCAGCTCCGCCGAGACCGCCGCGGCGATCCGCTCGAGCTCGGCCTCGGTCTCATCACCGAAGAGCCATTCGAGCTCCGCGCGCTCCTGCCGCGGCGCCGCAGGCGCTGTGTCGCGGTTTCCTTCTCTGTCTTCCAGGGGGAAGGGTTCGGTGACACCCGCATCCCGCAGCGCGCCGTTGACCGTGCGCCGGACCGAACCGCGGCGCATCAGCTCGACGGCGCCGTACTGTCTCAACTGATCGTTGACCGCGCCGACGTGGCCGGTCAGGTAGAGTCGGATGCCGCGCGCACGCAGACTCTCCTCGAGCAGCAGGACGCGCTCGGCGGCCGTGATGTCGATATTTCCGATACCGCGCCCGTCGACGATCACCTGCTTTGTATCCGGTCGGATCGCGGACTCGATATCATCACGAAACGTGTCGATGTTGGCGAAAAACAGATTGCCGCTGAAGCGGTACAGCACGGTATGGCAGATCGGTCGGGCCGCCGGATTGCGCGTGAGATCATAATAGCCCTCGTGGCCCTCGATCACGCCGAGAAGGGCGCGCGGCGGGACGACCGCCCGCACGACGACCGCGAAGAAGGACAGCAGCACGCCCACGATCACGCCGCCCATCGTCCCGAGCAGCAGCACCCCGAAAAACGCCGCGAGGAAGATCATGAACTCCCGTTTGTTCGCCGCATAGAGCTTTTTCGCCATCGGGATTTCCAGAATACCGATCAGCGCAGAGATAACGATCCCGGTCAGCACGGGGACAGGCATCAATCTGAGCAGCGGCGTACCAAAGAGCAGCACCAGCAGCATCACGGCGCTCGCCACTATACTCATCAGCTGCGAGCGGCAGCCGTACTGATCGGCGAGCCCCGCGCGCGAGACGCTCCCGTTGACCGGGCAGCAGCCGACCGCCGCCGCACAGAACTCGGCTGCGGCATAGGCGATAAGCTCGCGGCGCGTGTCGAGCGTGTCCCGGTACTTCCTCTCATAGTTGTTGCTGGCCAGCAGCGTCTGCGCCATGACGACCAGCGCCACGGTGAGGCTGCAGGTCACGCACGCGCCGAGCCGCCCGGCGAGCAGAGAGAGCTTCGGTACGATCAGCCGCGGCAGCCCCGCCTCGGTCGCGGGCAGGAGACGGACGCCCATCGACTCAAGCGGCAGCAGCGCCGCGAGCAGTACCGAGAGCAGCAGCAAAATCACGGACACCGGGATTTTCGGCGCCGCCTTCCGGCCGAACTGGATAATAAGCACGGTCCCAAGGCCGAGACAGGCCGAGAGCGGATGAAATTTAGGCAGTTCCCCCACCAGGTGCAGCAGCAGCGCCGGCAGCTCGCCGGTGCCGGGGTCTCCGCCGAAGAGCTTGGGCAGCTGCATGAGGATGATCGTCGCGCCGACACCCGAGATAAAACCGCCCATGACCGGGCCGGAGATGTACTTGACCACACGCCCGAGCCGAAAGGCCCAGAAAACCACAAACCACAGCCCGACCAGCAGACTGATGACCGGCACCAGCCCCAGCGCCTCCTCAGAGCCCAGCGTCAGCCCCATGGTGCCGAGCGCGCTGCCGACCATGACCGCGGGCATGGCGTCCACGCCGATGACGAACTGGGGCGAGCTTGTCAGCAGCGCGAAGACCAGGATCGGCAGCAGCGAGCCGTACAGGCCGTACACTGCGGGCAGTCCGGCAATCTGGGCATAGCCCATCGAGATCGGTATCGAGACCAGGCCCACCACGACGCCCGCGAGGATATCCGCGCCCGGTTGTTTCATGTTGATTTTTGTCAAGGTCTGTCCCCTCCCCTTCTCGATCCGGCCATAAAGCAGCACGTTTTTTAGAATTATACCAAATCACCGGTCGCTTGACAATGCGGGATTTACTATGAAAGCTGGCGCTTCCATAGTATTTTAAATAGCGCGTAAAGCAAACAGCCCGTGATCTGATCACAGGCTGTCTGTTATCGAAATAGAATTTTCACTGTTCACGAAAACAGCAGGGCGCTGGCAATGCCGAAATAGACCAGCAGCGAGAGCGCGTCGACGATCGTGGTGATAAAGGGGCTGGCCATGACGGCGGGGTCAAAGCCGAGCTTCTTGGCCGCCATCGGCAGCGTGCAGCCGACCATCTTCGCGATCAGCACCGTGACGGCCATCGTAAAGCAGACCACAAAGGCCGTGAGCGCCGTGATATCCGTGTTGCCCAGCAGCAGCCGGTCGATCAGCATGATCTTCACAAAGCAGAGCGCCGAGAGCGCCACGCCGCAGAGAAAGGCCGTCTGGATCTCCTTCCAGATCACGCGGGGCAGATCGGGGAATTCGAGCTCGCCGAGGCTCATGGCGCGGATGATCGTGACCGAGGCCTGCGAGCCGGAGTTGCCGCCGGTATCCATCAGCATCGGGATAAAGGCCGTGAGCACAACCTGCGCGGCCAGCGCGCTCTCAAAGCCGGTGATGATCATGCCGGTGAAGGTCGCCGAGACCATCAGCAGCATCAGCCAGGGGATGCGGTGCTTGAAGAGCTCCCAGGCGTTGGAGCGCAGATAGGGCTTCTCCGACGGGAGGATAGCGGCCATCTTTTCGATATCCTCGGTGACCTCCTCTTCCATGACGTCCATCGCGTCGTCGAAAGTGATGATACCGACCATCAGTCCGCCTGTGTCCACGACGGGCAGCGCCAGGAAGTTGTACTTGGAGAGCATCTGCGCCACTTCCTCCTGGTCGGTCAGGGTGCTGACGGAAATGACGTGGCTGTCCATGATCTGCGAGACCGGGGTATCGTCGTTCTCGGTCAAAAGCAGGTCCTTGACCGAGACCGTGCCCAGCAGCCGTCTGTTTTCGGTGACGTAGCAGGTGTAGATGGTCTCCTTGTCCACGCCGGTGCGGCGGATGCGGGTGATCGCCTCCGCCACAGTCATCGCCGGGCGCAAGGAGACGTACTCCGTCGTCATGATCGAGCCGGCCGAGTTCTCCGGGAAGCGCAGGATCTGGTTGATCTCCGTGCGCATCTCCGGATCGGCCTGGGCTAAAATCCGCTTGACGACGTTGGCGGGCATCTCCTCGACGAGGTCGGCGGCGTCGTCGACGTAGAGCTCGTTGATGAGCTCGCGGAGCTCCGTGTCGGAAAAGCCGCGGATCAGCAGCTCCTGCGCCTCCGGCTCGAGCTCGGCAAAGGCCTCGGCCGCGAGCTCCTTGGGCAGCAGCCGGAAGAGCAGCGGGATACGCTCCTCGTCCAGCTCGCCAAAAACCGCCGCCAGGTCCGAGGGATTCATCGTCTCGAGAATGTCCTTGAGTGTCTGGTACTTTTTCCCCTCCAAGAGGGTGCGAATGGTTTTCTCGACTGTCACTTGATGTTCTGCCATCGGTCGTTCCTCCTCTTCATCGTGTTCGTCCAGAGAGTTGGAAGCCGACACACAGGCCGATATCCCATATAATTATGTGTTGCGAAGGCGCGCCGGGCGGCTCTCCGCAGTCAGACTTCGGCCCTCAGCTGTGCCGGTACTACTTCCACCGTCCATGACGTTGCCTCCTTTTTTGTTTATTGTTTTGGGCCTGCGCCCATGAATAGCATACTGATTTTTTGTCCCTGTGTCAACAAAAAGCTGTGCGTTTTTTTTATGACAAACGCCGCCCGGGTGGGCGGCGTTTGTCGTTATATAGGAGATTTGTTTTTACGCTTTGATGCTGCCGTCGGCGTTGAACAGGGGGAGCTTCTGCAGCACGATGATATCATCGCGGTCGGCGGCGTCGCCCTCGGCCAGGACGGCCATCTTGCCGGCCACAATACCGCCGGCCTGACGGACCAGCTCTTCGGTGGCATGCAGGCTCTCGCCGGTGGAGATGACGTCGTCAAGGATCAGCATGCGCTTGCCCTTGATGAACTCGGCGTCGGCCTTGTCGATCACGAGCTTCTGCACGGCCATCGTGGTGATGGACTTGACATTCACCTCGAACACGCCGGACATATAGGCCTTGGGGCCCTTGCGGGCCAGGAAGTAGCGCTCGGCGCCGCTCTGGCGGGCCATTTCATACAGCAGCGGGATGGACTTTGCCTCCGGAGCAATGATATAGTCATACTCCGGCGCGCGCTTAAGCAGCTCGGCGGCGGCGTGAACGGTGATCTCCACATCGCCGAACATGACGAAGGCGCCGATGTACAGGTCATCACTGACCTTGCACAGCGGCAGCTTACGCTTAAGGCCGGCAATGTCTATCTCGTAAAACATGTTGAATTCCTCCTGAGAGTTGATTATTTTGACGGTATATTATATTACAGCAAATGCCGGAAAAATCAAGAGGCAAACTGCGAAAATCAGGTCTCAGTCTTTGGATTTCATCGGAATATGCACCTGGGCGAGGATCACGGCGGCAAACATCAGCACACAGCCGAGCGTTTCGCGGCCCGTCAGGCGCTGCCCCAGGAAGAGCCAGCCGCCGAGGACCGAGAAGACGCTCTCGAGACTCAGCAGGATGCAGACCACCGTGGGATTGGCGCCCTTTTGCGCAAAGATCTGCAGTGTGTAGCCGAGCGCGCCGGAGATCACGCCCATGTACAGGATCGGCCAGGTATAGCGCGGCAGCACCTTAAGCGGCGTTGTGCCGAAGAAAAGCATCAGCAGCGCGGACAAAATCGCCGCCGTAAAAAACTGGACACAGGAGAGCTCCACGCCGGCGACGAGGAGACTGAAACGGTCGATCAGCAAAATCTGCACGGTAAAGCACAGCGCACAGGCGAGCACCAGCAGATCCCCGGGCGCAAGCGTCAGGCCGCGCTTGACGCACAGCAGGTAGAGCGCAGCCACCGCGAGCGCCACGGCCAGCCAGATCTGCGCCGTGGGGCGGCGTCCGAAGAACAGCCCGGCCACCGGCACCAGCACCACATAGAGCGCCGTGATAAAGCCCGCCTTGCCGGCCTCGGTCCCGGCCGAGAAGCCAGCCTGCTGGAAGGCCGAGGCCGCCGCGAGCGCCGTCCCGCAGCACAGGCCGCCGAGCAGCAGCGCTCTCCGGTACTGTTTTTGCTCGCCCGGCGTGGGTGTCCGCTCCGGCTTTTTCAGCCGCAGCAGCAGGCACACGGCCAGCAGCGCCACAGCCGCGACAAAGAAACGCGCGGCGTTGAAGGTGAAGGGGTCGATCGCATCGGCGCAGATATCCTGCATCACAAAGGCCAGGCCCCAGACGAGGGCGGCGGTCGTGGGCAGCAGGATCTGACGGGCTGAACTTGTTCTTTCTGTCATGGGTGGGACGCCTCTATTCTTTATCGGGAAATGATTTTGTAGCATAGCAGAATTGCCGCCGTTTGCCAAGTGTTTTTTGCTCTGTATTGAGTCGGGGCAAATACGCGGTCTTCTGCACAGCTCCGCGGAGGCATCTGGGGAAACGGGACCTTCCCGCTGCCGGTGGCAGGGGAAGGGAAGGTTCCGTTTCCGAAGCCGCGCCTTTGGCGGGCCGTCGCGGAAGCAGGCCCCGGGAAGGCATTCGCGGCAAGGCGGCCTGCCTCCCCACGCGCGCGGGGGGGGGGGCCAGGGGGGCCTTTTCTTGCCTCTCCCCGCGTCGGGGAGAGGTGTCACGCAGTGACGGAGAGGGACCGCTGTTCCAAGAAACCGATGGCCCGGCGCTATCATTGCCCCTCTCAGGCGCGTGCGCGCCAGCTCTCCCCTCGCCTTGCGGCGGGGGCGAGCCAAGGGAAGCCTTGCTGTCCTATTTTTCCTTGGCCAGCATTTCGGCGAGCGTATCGTAGAGGCGTTCGGGCTCGACGGGCTTGCCGAGGTGCGCGTTCATACCGGCCTCTCTGGCGCGCTCCACGTCCTCGTCGAAGACGTTCGCGGTCATGGCGATGATCGGGATACGCTTTGCGTCCGGATGATCGAGCGCGCGGATCGCCCTTGTGGCGGCCAGGCCGTCCATCACCGGCATACGCATATCCATCAATATCGCATCGTAATACCCGGGGCTGCTCTCGCTGAACATGCGCACGGCCTCCGCGCCGTTCTTGGCGTGCTCGGATTCCATGTCCTCCAGCTCCAGCAGATCGGCCAGGATCTCCGCGTTCTGGTCGATATCCTCGGCCATCAGGATGCGGCGGCCGGAGAGATCGCGCTGTGTCTCCCCCGCGGTCTCGTCTGCGATCTTGTCCGCGGTCTCCTCCGAACTGCTGCCGGCTTTGAACATCAGCAGTGCGTGGATTCTGCGCATCAGGCTGTCAGCGAAGATGGGCTTTGCCATCACGCCGTCCGCGCCGTTTTTCACGGCCTCTTCGTCAAGGGTATCCCCGTTATATCCGGTCAGTATGATGACAAGGGTGCTGCCCCCGTCGAAGCCGCGCAGGGCGCGAGTCAGCTCGAGGCCGTCCATGCCCGGCATCTTATAGTCGGTGAGCAGCAGTGTGTATGCCTTTCCCTCCGCGTGTGCCTTCTGCAGCAGCGCGAGCGCCTGTGCGGCATCTTTCTCACAGTCGGCCTGTATGCCGAGCGTCTCGAGAACGGCGCGCGCGTGCTCGCGGGCGATCTTGTCGTCGTCCACGACCAGGGCGCGCATATTGTCGGGCAGGCTGATCCCCTGCTCGAGATGCGCGGTGCGTTGGGAGGCCTTCATCGAGAGCGTGACCGTGAAGGTCGAGCCGACGCCCTTTTCGCTATCCACATGGATCTCGCCGCCCATTATCTCCACAAAGTTTTTGGTGATCGCCATACCGAGACCGCTGCCGCCGTAGCGGTTGGTCGCGGTGGCGTCCTCCTGGGAGAAGGCCTCGAAAATCTTGGGGATGTACTCCTTGTCCATGCCGATGCCGGTGTCGCTCATTGTAAAGCGGAGCTTGCAGCTGTCCCCTTCCCGGCCGAGCTGCTCGGCGGTCAGCGTGACCTTGCCGGGCGCTTCAGTAAACTTCACGGAGTTGCCGAGGATGTTGATCAGCACCTGCTTGAGCTTCATGTCGTCCCCGAAGTAGAAATCCGCGGGATTGCCGACGATCCGGCACTCATAGTGCAGGCCCTTGTCCTGGCACTGGCCGTTGATAATGATATTGATCTGATCGAGAAATTCCCGGAAGGAGAATTCCTCGTTTTTCAGCACCATCCGCCCGGATTCGATGCGGCTCATATCCAGAATATCGTTGATCAGCCCCAGCAGATGCTTGGCGCTGGCGCCGATTTTTTCAAGCTGCTCGCGCGTCTGCGGCTGCAGGTTGGGGTTGCGGAGCGCGATGTTGTCAAGGCCGATGATGGCGTTCATCGGTGTGCGGATCTCGTGGCTCATGTTCGAGAGGAAGCTGGTCTTGGCGCGGCTGGATTCCTCGGCCAACGCCTTCTCGACCTCGGCCTGACGTTCCCGCTTCTGGATCTGATCGTAGATATCGAAAAGGATCAGCAGCGCGAAGATGATCAGCACCATCTGTACTGTGTCGCTGACGGCATGGGTCTCCTTGGCCTCCTCGAGGACCGCGCGCATATAGTCCGCGCCGGGTTCATCCGATTCGTCAAATCCGGCACCCACGAATTTCTCGGTATAGTACTCCTGGATCGGCGCAACCGAGCTGTCGATCGCCTCGTCGGTCTCCTGCGTCGTCCAGACGCCGGAGGCAAAAATGATCATCGCCAACAGCACGACCCATACCACGACCGAGCGTCCGAAGCGCCGCTCCTTGTCCCGGCGGAAAACGCGCCGGAAATAGACGAGTCCCAGGATGCCCCAGGCCGACAGAATGAAGTAGGACTCCATCGACAGCGTCTTCACGTCGATGAGATTCGGGATCAGGAACTCCGCCGCAAACAGCAGCGAGATGACAAGGCCCACCAGCCCCAGCACGGTGAAGAGCCGGTTTTTCTCCTCCCGCGCGCTCTTCCACGCGGCGGCCGAGGCGTAGGCATAGGCGATCGTTGCGCCGACCGTCGTTACGTCCACGATCCAGCTGATCGCCGTCCGGCCGAAGAAGGGCAGCACGATGGAGATAAACATGATCGCAAGGATGGCGCGGCGGGGCACATGGTTCTCATCCAGCTCGCTGCCCCAGTCGCCGAGCATATCGTCGTCCGCCATGGATTTGAGCAGGCGGCTGAGCGCGATATAATTGCCGATCAGGCCAGTGAAAATGGCGCCCAGTGCAGCGACGCCGAGGATAAAGCTTCCCGCGCCGCCCATCGCACTCCACGCCGCAAAGAAGGTCGGCTGCGAGGCGATGCCGCTCCGGGAGGAAAGCGACCCGGCATAGGCGACCCACGAGTCGCAGCCTTCCGGCAGGGCCGTGACAGCGAGCAGCGTCAGCAGCGCGTAGGCAAGCCCCGCCGTCACCACGGCGACACACAGGATGGGAAAGGCGCGTTTGAGGGGGAATTTCGACTCCTCGGTCGAGTGGGAGATGGATTCAAAGCCGACAAAGGCCCAGGGCGCCAGCGCAAAAATGGTGAAGACTCCGCTGAAGGCGCTGTGCGTCGGGGCATAGGCCGGGGTAAAGCCCTGAGCTCCGCCTTTGCCCATAGCCGCGGCAAAGCACACCGCGACCCCGCCGAAGAGCAGCACGGCCATGACGATCTGGGTGCGCTCGGCGGCCTTGCGGTGCAGGCAGATCAGCGCCGCGATCAAAAGCGCGCCGCAGGAGAGCAGGATCTCTCCGAAATAGACGTGATAGCCGGCGATGACGTAGTGAAAGCCGAACTGGAACGTCGAGCCGAGCAGTGTCCGCGCGATCAGCGGGAGCGCCGTGGCGTTTGCCCAGATGATGGCCACATAGGTGATGATCAGAAACCAGGCGCTGACAAAACCGTGGTCATAGCCGAAGCAGCGCTTGGTATAGGTATACACACCGCCGCTGCCGGGAAAACGGTTCATCAGATAATGGTAGTTGGCGCCGAGAAGCAGCATCGCCAGCGCCCCGATCCCGATGCCGACAGCCGTTCCGATCGGCCCTGCCAGCGGCAGGAATGTCGTGCCGGGCATGACGAACGCCCCCCAGCCGACGCTGCATCCGAAAGCGAGCGCCCAGGCGCCCAGCGGTGTCAGATACGGCTGCAGCCTTTCATTGTCATGCTGCATTCTTTTCACCTCTTGTTTTTAAATCAGGCTCAACCGTTTTCATACCGGCGGATTCCCTCCGCGACCCGATGATACTGTTCTTCCAGCTTCCGCAGCTTCGCGGAAATATCGGCGTCCGAAAGGGTGCGGCTGTGGCCGGGGCGGAACTCCTCGGTGATCTCGCTGGCCGTGTCCGACAGCGCCGTCAATCCGAGATTCGCGCAAACGCCCTTGACCGCGTGGGCGGTTTCAAAGAGTGCCGTCGGGTCCATGGTATTGCCCGCCGCCAGCAGCGCTTCCACCACGCCGTTTTTCGTGAATTTGCGGATGTGCTTGTCGATCAGCTTGTCCATGCGCAGTACGCGCGTGGCCTGCTCGTAATCTCCGCCGATGCTCTGATACAGTTCCTGCAGTGTCATTTGTTTCAGCTCCTTTTTATAGCTATCTCACGTTCGATCAACTTCTCAAAATCCTGCGGGGGCAGCGGGCGCGAGAAATAGTAGCCCTGGACAAGCTGGCAGCCACCCTTGCGGAGGATCTCCAGCTGTCCCAGCGTCTCGACACCCTCGGCCACCACGCTGACGTTCAGATACCGTGCAATATCGAGAATCAGCGTCACCAGGCGGCGGTCGGTCTCGCTGTTTTCAATGTTGCGGATAAACTTCATATCCATCTTCAACACGTCGATCGGCATGTCGGAGAGCATATTCAGCGAGGAATAGCCCGAGCCGAAATCGTCCATTTCGATCTCAAAGCCCATGTCCCGCAGCCGTGCGATCACGTCCAGCACCTGCGCGGCATTGTCGGTATAAGCCGACTCCGTGACCTCGAGCTTCATATTCCGAAAGTCCAGGCCGTTGTCCTCGATCAGCTTATCCAGGCGGTCGATCAGCGTCGGGTCGAAGACGTCCGAGCGCGAGAGGTTGACCGACACCGGCAGTGTAAAGTCGTATTTTTCCTTCCAACGGGCGATCTGCGCGGCCGCCTCGCGCCAGACGTAGCTGTCCACGACGCCGATCAGGCCGTTGCCCTCGAAGAGCGGCACGAATTCTCCCGGGGAGATCATGCCGAGCTCCGGGTGCTTCCAGCGGATCAGCGCCTCGGCACTGGCCAGACGCGGCGGATCGCACTGGATATCGTATTTGGGCTGATAGAACACCGTGAGCTGGCGTGTATCCACGGCCGAGCGGAGATCGTTGAGAAGGCGCTGATGCAGCATCTCTCTCTTGCGCATCTCTTCGTCGTAGATCATCAGCGGGTTCTGATAATCCCCGCGCACCATGTTGCAGGCCGCCCATGCGCAGTCAAACATCATGATCGGCTCGATCTCCGCGCTCCACGGCTTGACGCCCATGCGCAGATGGATGTTGACGCTCAGAGAAAGGCTGTTCACCCTGGTCTGGAAGCGCTCGAGCAGCGCGCGGTAGTCGTCCTGGTGCACGCAGTAGATGTCAAAGCGGTCCCCCTCGACGCGGCTGGCGATGCCGGTGGTCTCGCTCAGAAAGGCGCGGATCTCATCGCCGATCAGGCGCAGCGCATCGTCCCCGAACTCGCGGCCGTTGAGCGCGTTGATCGAGTGGAACTGTTCAATATTGATAACGACAGCCTCCATCTTCAGCTCGGGATGGTAGTGATAGAGGCGGTTGGCGTATTCGATGAAGAAGTTGCGGGTGTAGAGCATCGTCAGCTTGTCATGCTCCGCCGCGGAAATCAGCTGGCGTCCTTCGCTCAGCTCGATGATCCGCCCGACGCGGGCCTCGATCACCTCGGGCAAATCAAAGGGCTTGGTGATAAAGTCGGCGGCGCCCATCTGCAGGGCCTGCAGCTCGGCGCTCTTTTCCGCCGTCAGCACAATAATGGGGATATGTGCCAGCGCTTCCTCTTTTTCGGCTGTTTCCAGCACCTCAAAGCCGGACATGACCGGCATCATCAGATCCAGCAGCACGAGGGACAGCTCTTCGGCGTTTTCCCGCATGAGCGTGAGCGCCTCCTGCCCGTTCTCGGCATACAGGATCTCATAGTTGTCCTCAAGAATGATTCCCAGCGCGTCCCGGTTGATTTCCTGGTCGTCGACGACAAGTACAAGCTGCGGACGCTGCATTTGCTTGGCCTTAATCACGAGACTTTCCTCCTTCTGTTTTCCGCTGTGAGGCACCGATCCAGCGTCTCAGCGCACCGTACAGCAGCTCTGAATCTGCCGGTTTGGCCAGATGCTCATTCATCCCCGCCGCGACCGACGCCTCGATGTCGCTCTCAAAGGCGTTGGCCGTCAGCGCGATGATCGGAACGCTCTGCACGTCCGCGCGCTTGAGCGCGCGGATCCGTCTGGTGGCCTCCAGCCCGTCCATCACGGGCATGCGCAGATCCATCAGTATCGCGTCATAATAATTCTCCGGGGCTTGCTCCACCATCTCGACGGCGATCTGGCCGTTTTCCGCGCGCTCGCTCTCGACATCCTCGAGCTCGAGCAGGTCGGCCACGATCTCAGCGTTCACGTCGACGTCCTCCACGATCAGAACGCGCCGTCCGGCCAGGTCGACCGCAGCGGCCTCGGCCTTTGTGGGCGCGACATGGCTGCAGCCCTTGCAATTGGCGCACAGCTCGCTCTCATCCGGCCGGCAGCCCTCGCAATTGCTGCAGGGATCCCCTCCGACGGACAAAAGCGGAAGCGCGACCGTGAAGGTGGAGCCCGCACCCTTGCGGCTTTCGACCTCGAGCGTGCCGCCCATGCGCCGCACGAGACGGTCTGCCACAGCCAGACCCATGCCGCTGCCGCCGAAGCGGTTGGTGAAGCTCTGATCCTCCTGCGTCAAGGGCTGGAAGAGTTTCGGCAGAAAGGCCTCGTCAATGCCGATGCCCGTGTCCGAAACGACAAAGCGCAGCCTGGTATACGCGTCCTGTTCCTTTTCAAACAGGACGCAGAAATGCACGGTCCCCGGGGCATCGGTAAATTTCACGGCGTTTTCCAGGATGCACATCAGTGCGCGCCGGAGCTTCGCGGCATCCCCGGCATAATCCCGGTTGGCGCATTTTGAAAAGGAAAACTGGAAATCCAGGCCCTTCTGCTCGCAGAGAAACGTAATCTGGGCGCAGATCTGTTCCAGCGTTTCTTTCAGTGAAAAGCGCTCGGACAGCGGGGCCGTCTCGTCGCTTTCCTCCTCCTGAATCGTCAGGATATTGTCGATCAGCCCGGACAGATGTTTGGCACTGGCATCGGCCTTCTCCAGCTGCTCGCGCACCGACGCCGGCAGATCGGCGTTTTTCAGCGCCAGCGTATCCAGGCCGAGGATGATATTCATCGGCGTGCGCATTTCATGGCTGATGCTGGCCAGGAAGCCGGCCTTGGCCCGGTTGGTCTCTTCCGCCGCCATAAGCCGCGCTTCGATCTCCTGATTGCGAAAAACGCGTTCCATGATGGTGCTCAGCAGCCTGTACACCACAAAGACGAACACGCTGCCGCCGAACAGGATCCCGCTCACAATGAGATCCGGCTTCCCGAAGAATCCGACGGTCAGATACCCGAGCAGAAACAGCACCAGCAGCACTACCGGCACATAGAGCACGCAGTCGTTCCCATCCCAGGCCTTCTGCTTTCTGACGTCGTGGGCGAAACGGACGAAGCCGTAAATATTGAATACCATCAGCGCGCTGCCGAGGTATATCATGAGGTATATGATCGTTTGAACCATCTGCAATTTCCTTTCCGGGAGGCTCCTCCGCGGTCGATTCCGCCAAACACTGCTTACCATACGTTTTACACATAGTTATTATTTATTATATGACAACGGATTCGGAAAAGCAAGCCATTCATGCGCCGACAATCAACAACATGTGCCGACAATTTACAACAACCCTGAGACAGCACCGCACAATCTTTCTTTCGCGATCCATCCGTTCGGCTTGCGTTTTTGGATCCTCTACAGCAAGCTGCATAAGTTCGAATTGCCGATCGCGTTTCTCTTCGATCACGCGATCGGATTCTCACTTAACTTTGCGACTCGCTGCGCTCGCTTGCATAAGTTCGGCTTGCCAAAAACGCTGCGCAAGGCTTGCGTTTTTGGAGCCTTACTTATCGAACCTTCGGTTCTCGTCCGCTCTACGGCACCAGAAAGGGCACCCCGCAAGGGGAGAACTTGATAGTGGCGTAGCGAGGACACCAACCGAACGATAGACCAGAAAGGATCCCAAAACACAAGCCTAGAGGAGCGTTTTTAGAACGCAGAGATTCTGACAACGCGCGCCACGAGCAGCG
>ODAI010461661.1_pt1 | contig 31804 bp, 26 predicted proteins | sample 1539321 | NCBI WGS metagenome assembly ODAI01 (sample SAMN02144231, study PRJEB22623) | gut metagenome | biome: sheep rumen | host: Ovis aries | place: New Zealand
GAGAAGGATCGTTTTGGTTTGTACAACGATATCATCAAGTCGGTCACCGACGGCCTTAGCAATACAGATACAAGCAGCGCCGTGCAGGAGATGGCCCTTGCCTCTTATCGGATGGTGGACGCCCTGAGCATCATCGCCCTTGAAGTCGGGTGCTCTTCCGATAAGGTGTCCAGTATCAACGACCGGCTCAAAACGAACAACGCCGGCCTGTCCGGCGCCCCGCAGCAAACGGCGAACGGCCTGTACCGCTCGGCCGAGCTGCTGTATCTGATCGCCGCGCAGGACTGCTCATCCTATACCGCCAACCGCGTCTATGACCTATTGGACAGCATGTACAAGGATAACGACAGCTGCAAGAGTGCGGTGCAGCAGACGAGCAACGGCATGACCACCATTTATATGATGCTCCGCGCGATCGCTTACGACAAAGCATAAATCGAACAGGACAGGGGCGCGAGATTGGACGTATCCCCTGTCCCGCAGAAAAAAAAGAGCCATTCTGAAGGAGAAATGAACATGGGTAAAACAGTTGTCAGCTATCGAAATGATTCAGACGAGATCGTACCGGAGGAGCTCGCCACATGGGTATGCATAGAAACATTCAACGATGCCGGCGAAAGAGTGCGCGTTGAAAATGCCAGACGGGAAAGACCGGTCGAATGGTCTGAAAAGGAACTTTCCGAGATGAAAGCTATGGAACGGTTTCTTGCCGAAGCCTTCGAGTATTCGGAGGACAGAATCGCCGCCATGACTAAAAAGCCGGGCTGCATACGCTGGTATAGGGAGAACGAGGCGTGGAATTACCATGACGACAGCTGGACAGAAAACAGATGGTTCATCCTGCAGAGGATATCTCCGGAAGAGTTTGAAAAGAACCGCTTCTCTGATGATGTGATCTGGTCCTGGTATAGGGATGCTCTGAAAAAATGGAACCCCCAAGCCGAGTACTATATCCACGAAGAGAGCACCTTAGACGGTAACTGGATCAGCCATGTGGAGAAGATATATCTTGCGGAGATTCCCGGATGCACGGGACCGTTTTGCATAGAGTCCGGAGACAGTAACGACAGGAGTTGATCTTCAGCGGCCGGCTTTGCCCCGGATAGCGGTGGGACAAGGGACCGTCCCCTATCCCATAAAGTTGAGATACGCGCGGCCGTCCCTGCGACGACGGCCGCGCCTTTTCGCGCCCGCCGCCGCGCCCAAGGGCTGCCCACAGAGAAAAAAGCGTTGAACTTTGTCCCCGTCTGCGGTACAATAGCTGCCAGATTCATACATTTGTCATGGAGGTACCCTATTATGATGCATTCCGCAAGACCCATTACGCCGGAGCTGATCGCGAGCTTCCGCAAGGGTTATGAAGAAGACCGCACGGCCCGCGTGCTGACGGCTGCCGCCTCGCGCACCGAGCTCACGGAGATCGCCTATGACAGCGCCGCCGCGGCCAAACAGCCCCACACCTTCTCGATCGAGCTGAAGACCACCGGCATCACCAACCAGCGCAAGAGCGGCCGCTGCTGGCTGTTCGCCTCGATGAACCTCATGCGCGAGCAGGTGATCCGCCGCTGCGATCTTGAGCAGTTTGAGCTCTCGGGCAACTATTTTGCCTTCTGGGATAAGTTTGAGAAAATCAATTTCTTCCTCGAGTCGATTCTCGACTGCACCGCGCTGCCGGTGGGCGACCGCACGCTCGACTGGATCCTCGACAGTCTCGGCGACGGCGGCCAGTGGGACATGATGGTGTCGCTGGTGAAGAAATACGGCGTCGTGCCCAAGTCCGCCATGCCCGAGACCGCCCAGTCCGAGGGGACAGGGGTGCTGATGCGCTATCTGCGCACAGCGCTGCGGCGCGACGCCGTTGAGCTGCGCCGTCTGGCCGCCGCGGGCGGCGACACGGCCGCGCGCAAGGACGAGATGCTGGGCGACTACTTCAAGGCCCTGTGCATCGCCTTTGGCGAGCCGGTGCAGCACTTTGACTTTGAATATCGCGACAAGAAGGGCGAGTTTCACGCCGACCGCGATCTGACGCCGCTCGGCTTCTATGAAAAGTATGTCGGCATCGACCTCGGCGACTATGTCAGCGTGATCAACGCCCCGACGCAGGATAAGCCGTTCTACAAGACCTATACGGTCAAGTACCTCGGCAACGTGGTCGGCGGTTCGATCCGCTATCTGAACCTGCCGATGGATGAACTGAAGGCGCTGGCGATCCGTCAGCTCCAGGACGGCGAACTCGTGTGGTTCGGCTCGGACGTCGGCAAGTTTGGCGACAGGAAGACCGGTCTCTGGGACACGGCCAGCTTCCGCTTCAGCGACGTGCTGGGCGGGCTGCGTCTTGACATGACGAAGGAGGAGCGCCTTGACTACCGCGACAGCGCGATGAACCACGCCATGGTGATCTGCGGCGTCAATCTGGACGCCGAGGGCCAGCCCAACCGCTGGAAGATCGAGAACAGCTGGGGCGAGGACGCCGGACACAAGGGCTACTACGTTGCCAGCGACGAGTGGTTCAACGCGTTCACCTATCAGGTCATCATCCACAAGAAATACCTCAAAGCTGAGTGGCTTGAAGCGCTCGCCCAGCCCCCGATCGAGCTGGAGCCCTGGGATCCGATGGGCACGCTTGCATAACAGTTCAGCCCCTGAGGGGCTGAACTGTTAAATCGGGACAAGGGACGGTTCCTTGTCCCATCACACAATAGCGGGACAAGGAACCGTCCCTTGTCCCGCACCCCTTCTGCAACAGAGGACGGTTTTCAAGGCAAGAGGCGTCCTTTCCTTTTCCCCGAGGCTGTGGTACACTGCTTGCAGAATCGAAAGATCGGCCGCGCGCCGGTCTCCCGAAAAGCCGAAAAAATGTATCATTGAATACGGAGGAGATCGAATATGTTAGTCGAAACCAAGGCCCGCGTCGGTGTGTTTGCGATCGCGCTCGGCGCCTATCTGCCCCAGTTCCCGTCCCTGGTCCCCGAATTTGAAGGCCAGTACGCCGCGTTTAAGAAGACGCTGCCCGACACGGTCGAGCTGATCGACGGCGGCATCTGCACCACCAAGGAGCTCTCCGCCGCGGCCGGTGACAAATTCCGCGCCGCCGACGTCGACCTCGTGATTCTGCAGCTGCTGACCTATGCCACCTCCTACAACATGCTTCCGGCCGTGCGGGATCTGGATGTGCCCGTGGTGCTCGTGAACCTGCAGAAGAAAAAAGCCCCGGACTATGCCAACACCGATACGCCCACCTGGCTCGGCGAGCTGTACGCCTGCGGCGCCGTCGGCGAGATGGTCGCCGACCTTGAGCGCGCGGGCAAGCGCCACGCGGTCATCACCGGCGTGGTCGAAGGCGGCGATCCCCAGGCCCGGGCCGAGATCGAGGACTGGTGCCGCGCCGCGCAGGTCCGCCGCCGTTTCCGCGACACGAACCTGGCCCAGATCGGCCGTCCCTACCCCGGCATGACGGACCTCTACATCGACGAAACCAACCTCTACCACCGCATGTGGCTGTACACCAAGCAGTTCGACTGGGAGCGGATGTGGATCATTGCCGACAACATCACCGACGAAGCTGCGATCCGCGCCAAGGCGCAGGACATTCTCGACACCTTCGATATCGAGGGCGGCGGCAGCATCGAACTCGTATGGGATATGGCCAAGTATGTGGTCGCCTTTGAGCAGTGGGTCCGTGACGAGCAGCTCGGCTTTGTCGCCTCCCACTATGACGGACTGGCGCAGGGCGTCGCCGGCAAGCTCGACAGCATGCTGATCCCGGCCTTCTCGATGCTGATCAAGCAGGGCACGGCCTGCGCGGTGGAGGGCGACATCAAGGTCGCCATGGCCATGGGCATCCTCAAGACCATCGCCGGCACCGGCCAGCTCAGCGAGATGTATTCGATTGACTTCAACGAGGATATCTGCATCATTGGCCACTCCGGCTCGGGCGACGCCGATATCTCCCAGGCCAAAAAGCCCACGATGAAGGTCGTCCCCGTGTTCCACGGCAAGACCGGCGGCGGCTATCTGACGCAGTTCTACCCGGCCATCGGCGACATCACCTTCCTCGGCATTACGCAGGACCGCGACGGCCATTTCAAGTTTGTCGTGGCCGAGGGCGTCAACGAGCCCGGCGAGATCTTCACCTTCGGCGATACCAACATGCGCATGCGCTTTACTTGCGGCGCGCGCGAGTTCTGCAACCGCTGGAGCGAGGCCGGCCCCACCCACCACATGGCCGCCGCCGTCGGCCGCCACATCGACACGATCCTCAAGGTTGCCAAGATCTTCAACGTGCCGGTGGACATCATCACAAGATAACATCCTCTCTATACGAAATTCTGCCGTACAGCGTGCTGTACGGCAGAATTTCTACTGAATTGAAAAGGTGCTCCAATATCGGTCGGTTCTCCCGCCGGAGCGGCCGCATGATGTAGCAGGCGCTGCAGTCAAAATATAGTTGAAAAACCGAGGGCAAAAGTCCTCGGTTTGTGTTTGGCAGAGATAAGCGGGATCAAACCGCTGACCTCTTGAGTGCCTTTTACTCTGAGAGAGTTACAAGACGCCATCTGAGGTGTACCCAAAGTGCATAGGAAACCACGTTTTTCCGTTAAAACCAAGTATATTAAGGCCGACGTACCACGAAACATAAGCTTGTCAATCTCTCAGAGTTTTTTGAAAAATAGAAAATATGTTGGCTTGACAGTCTCTTCCTCGTGATAGCAGGGTATCATTACCGTGATGATTTTCTACTCGTTTATGTTACCAGTTCTCACGTTTCTCCTTCAGAATTTGAAGCACATCCATTGGCGAATTTGCCACCCCGATGTGCGGATATTCCATCATCGCATCTGGATTACCAAACCCGTATGATACCGCGATAAACGGTACGCCCGTCTCCATTGCGCCTTTGGCGTCGTGTTCTGTGTCACCGATCATAACGGCACGATCCGCTCCTGTTTTTGCAACACACTTGCGAATCAAATCCGCTTTTGTCAGCTTTCCGCCCATATCTGCTCCACAGATAACTGGAAAAGAAAAGCCAAAATGATTAAGAATCTGTTCTGAAAACTCCTGCGGTTTGCTGGTCGCGACAGCAAGGATAAAGTCGGTTTTTTTCAGTTCCGTACAGAGTTCAAAAATTCCATCATAGGGTATTGCCTTCAGCAATGCGCCTTCACGATAATGCTCCCGATAAGCAGCTGTCAGTTTCTTTGCCTCTTCATTATTACAACCGTAGCACCGCATGAACGAGTCTGTCAACGGCGGGCCGATGAAGGTACGAAGCTGATCATCTGTCGGTTGAGGATAACCAAGTTTTTCTGCGGCAAACCTCACACTCTCCATAATTCCGGGACTCGTATCCAGCAGCGTCCCATCCAGATCAAAAATCACGCAGTCCACATCATCACCTGTTTGTCTCACGAACAAATTCTATCGTCTTACGGATTCCTTCCTCAAAGCTTGTATTTGGATGAAATCTGGTATCTTTCTCAATTGCAGCCAGATCCGCTTCCAGATGCATGACCTGCTTGTCCCCATATGGGACTTCACCGAATCCGAGCGGCAGAGTAGGGTCGATAGCGTCCCTTACAATCTCCAGATAATCCCGCAGCGGCTTCGCGCTGCCGCAGCCGACAGGATACACCGAACCGCGTTTCCCATAAAGAGCAAGCCTATACAGCGCTTCTGCCGCATCATCCGCATAGAGGTAATCCCACAGCTGCTCACCGGAGGTAAGCGGCATTTTCTCTCCGTTCAGCAGTTTCTTTATCAAGATGGGAATCAAAGCGTTCTCTCCGTCATACGGACCATAAACACTCAGGAACCGCGGCCATATGTGTTCAATTCCAAATTTCTCGCACTCCACCCGGCTCATCTGCCCGGCACAGAGCTTTGCCATACCGTAGCCATTCTCCGGGAAACAGGGAGTGAATGGAGTCAAGGGACCACCAACTCTTCCGTACTCAGCCTGGCTTCCAGCGCCGATAAATACAGAACAGCCCAAAGCGCCCGCTGCACGTACTGCGTCCAGTGTATACTGTACATTTCTGATTTGCGCGTCCATATCGTTGCGTCCCTGCCCGGTCGTTTTGGCCCAGGCCAAGTTAAAGAAGGTGTCGGCAGATGGAATGAGATTTGGTAGCTTATCCAATCCTGAGACATCACATTCCACGATCTCCACACCGTTAATTCCCCGCAAATGTTCACTTCTATGACTCTCCGGCCGCACCACAGCATAGACACGAATACCCTTATCAGATAGCAGCTTGCTAAGAGAGGTTCCAATAGCACCGGTTGGGCCGGTGATGACAGCGGTTTTAATCATCCTCATTCAAACACCTGCTCAATAAGCATATAGAACAGTTTCTTCATATCCGTAGCTGTGATGCCGAACTGCAAGTCGATAACTCGGATCAATCTCATGAATCAACTGCGGAATGCTGTACATATCGACCATGTTATGGTAGATGCAGATTGCCATTCGCGGATGATATTTCTTAATTGTCTCTCTGGCACCGCAGAGCATCCGGTATTCGAAGCTTTCTATATCCGCTTTCAGGAATGTATAGCCTTCCGGTATCAAATCGTCCAACGCCCAGAAAGCTACCTCACCTTTTGCTCCATCTGCATCCGTGGCGATTGATCCAAGTCCGCCGCCCCGGCTATTCACGCTCATGCGCCTGGTAGCAGAATCAACTCCTCCATGTATTGCAACAAGCTTTTCCTCCGGCAGATTCCACTCTTCCCTAAGCCTTTCAAAGCGTTTTTTCATGGCATAATAATTGGCTTCATCCGGCTCGATTGCTATGTATTTTTTAAACATTTCCATCCGCCAAAGGAATCGCTCTGCACTGTCTCCGATATAGGCGCCGCAGTCAACGATTACATCCCCCGGCTTTGGCCTGCAGAATTCAGGAATTCCGAAATAGGATTCACCCGCATATAATTCTTCGTCAGCTTCTCCGGCAACCGCTCTATTCGTAAGTACGGCGCTGTATACTTCTGCTGACTTTGTATCCAACAATCCCAAGACTTTGCGAAACTCATCATTTCTGAGTTTCAAAATCGCAGCATCGATCAAACACGACTGGACGCCTTTATTATCGCAAAGGTTCTTGATCTCGCGGAACACTCTGCCATTTGTGGTGCTGATGAGAACAAATACCCCCGACGGCTTCATACCATCCAATACATCCGGATGATAGACGGGAAACCCATTGAATACTTTACCCGCAAGCTTGGAATCCAGAAAAGCGGTAACTCGCAACTCTTCATACAGGTTCCCACGCAACATCCCCTGTTGGTTCAATACAGAGGTGTTTCCTGCACCCCAGATAAACACCTTCTGTTCCGGGGACGGCAAACAGATTGTTTCAATTTTTTGTTCCCATCTTTCCATTTTTACACATCCTATGCTTCGTTCTATTTCATCTCATACAACGGAATCAGCATATTCTCCCGCATCTCTTCCTCGCTGATCGGCGGATTCATGTATTCCAGCGGCAGGGACTCCATCTGACCGTCACTGCGCTTATAGGACACCTGCTTCGGCAGGGCGGTCAGTGTGATCGGCGTGAAGACCTCCACAATCACCGGGCCGTCGTAGTCCAGGGCTTCCCGAACTTTTTCATCCAACTCACCGTTGCTGTAAATGCTCAACGTTTTCAGGCCGAATGCCTCCGCGACTTTAGCAATCGGCGGGACGGAGAGCCCGGAGGCCTCGTTGCAATCTACGAAATGCATATTGAACAGATTGGTCTGTGTTGCCTGGATTGCGCCATAGCCGCGATTGCAGAGTACAAACAGCTTGATCGGCAAATTCAGTCTTCTCACCGTTTCAAGCTCCTGAATGTTCATCACGAAACCGCCGTCGCCATTGACTCCCACCGTTCTCCTGCCGCCAGAGGCAAGACAAGCTCCGATAGTCGACGGGAAGCCGTAACCCATGGACGCCAGTCCCTTGGTGCAGAAGACGCGCTGTCCCTTCTTCACCTTGAAGGTCTGCATGGAGATATCAATGCAACTTCCAGAACTGCCGGAGACATAAATGTCCTCCGGGTTCATGTATTTTGAAATCGTCTCCAACAGGCAATATGTATTGACCAGTTCCTTCTGCTCCCAGTATTCTTTCGATACAAGGGGGTATTTCTTCTGCATTCTCCTGCCATAAGCGAACCAATCTGGACGATCCTTTTTCTGAATCAGTTCTTTATGGTTTAGGATCTCCCGGATAAAATCCCCGGCGTCTGCGCAAACCGGCAGGTCGGGTCGGACGTTGATCTTGTGCAACTCCGCCTCATCGATATCCACCATGACCTTATATGCGGCGCGAGCAAAGCCGTCGAAATTATATCCTGTCTGTAACAGATTCAGTCTTGCTCCAATGCTCAGGAAAAAGTCAGAATTCTGTTGCATAAAGTTGGCGTAACGGTGTCCTAGTCCACCAGGGCGTCCAAAGTAAAGGGGGTTATCCTCTTCAATCAGGTCGATGCCGTTCCAGGTCGTCAGAACGGGAATGTTCAGGGCTTCATACAGTGTCTTCAACTCCGGGAGCGCATCTGCCAACCGGATTCCGTTACCCACCATCAGAACAGGACGTTCCGACTGATTCAGAGCATCAATAACCTGCAAGACCTTCTTATCAAGCCCTGCGTTCTTCGGCAATTCAAATGGCGTATATCCGATCAAATTCTCCTCGTTGATCATGGTTGCCTGCACATCCAGCGGGATGTCCAGCCACACCGGGCCCTTCCTTCCATGAGTCGCTTCATACAGCGCCCGGTCGATGTGATAACGAATCATCTGCGGATCGTCCACCAGAGCGGCGTACTTGGTGATGGGCTTCACGACAGAAATGATGTCCAGCTCCTGCATCCCCTGCTGTCGTATGCCCTGACCGTTGATCATATCCAGCCGCTTCACCTGACCCGACACAACGAAAACAGGCGTGGACTCGATATAAGCCCCCGCGATCCCGGTAAGCGCATTCGTACCGCCCGGTCCTGTCGTCACCATCAAAAGGCCAAGCTTATTGTTCACACGCGCATAAGCTTCTGCAGCGATGGCACACGCCTGCTCGTGCAGGCAACCCACGTACTGTATCTTCTCACTCTTTCCCAGTGAGTCGTTCAGATGCATGGCCCCGCCACCAGGCAGCATAAACATATGCTTTACACCGGTCTCTTCAAGTCTCTTGATCACATAGTCTGACAACTTGATCATTGCCGCTACCTCCCCCCATCTCTGTAACGATCTCACGCAAAGTAACTCTCTGTCAACATTGTAATCGATTTACAAGCCAAAGCATTCTCCCTGAACTCGTGGAACATGCTGCGGATTTCCTCGTTCAATTCGTCCCATTTGCCGTCGGTTTTCAGCGTCGGCAGAGTGGGGTCTGCATAGCTTTCGTTATACACATGCTTGAATCCATCAAATCCAGCAATTGTGACCATCTCAATGCCCAGCCAGTCCAGCATCCGCAGTGCACAGATCACAGCGTTGTCAAAATGCTCCCAGCCACGTTTCGTGGCATGGCGGTAGGAGATAATCAGTTCATCGTCATCCGCTTTTGTTTTGATATTTGAAAGAACAATACGCCGAGAATCTTCAAACCGCTTCTTCATCGTGGTTTCGGCGTATTCATACCGGGCAGGATTCACGAAGAACACATAGTCATACACATAATCCGATACCATCGCGTTCACGCCGATCACGACAGGGCTCTTTTCCTCAATGTATTTCCCGATCCTCTCCCTTTCCGCGATGACGCTCTTTCCCGGTGCAATCAGCAGAATCTCCCTGTCTTTCCATTCTGCTTTCAGTCTCTCTGCCGTCTCAGTGTCATCCACCTCACGGCTTACGATCCCCAGATACTTTTGTTCCAGCAGATCGTAATCATACTTTTTCCGGTCTTCCGGATCCATGGACTCAATGATCAGCCGCATATCCTTCGCATTCGTCCTGTGATTATTGAGCAGATAGGCAATATTATTCACATGGCACTGATACATTCCTGCTATATAATATGGCGTGGAATACCCCCACTCGTAGCGCTCCTGGAAATAACCCATATAGATATCAATAGCGTCCATGATCGCGTCCATGTCATAATGACATCCACATTTCCGGTTCAGATAGCTGACCATAAGCTCTGTTGTGGCGTTGCCAGCGCCGCGCCCCATCCCGCACAGGCTGGCATCCACAATCGTCTGCCGGGTCGTTCCCTGGAACATGCGGATGAAGTGCTGCGACAGTGCGAAGGAGAGCTGCTGGTTGTTGTGGGAATGGAAACCAAGAGCAATGTCCGCCTTTATGTGACGATGCAGAACCGAAGCCACCCGCTCCAAATCCTCCTCGTACATCGCCCCGAAAGTGTCTACAATGCTCAGGGAGACCGCCGGGGAATTGTTGACCGCTTCCGCAAGATCAACCAGATCATCATCGGAATATGCCAGCGTATTTGCAGCCTGGAAGAAAACCTGATAACCTTTTTCGGCAATCCTTCGCCCTACTTCTACACCTTCTCTGTGCTTCCCGTGGGGAAAAACCACACGGATGGCGTCGAGGCTCTTCCCGTCATAGTGTGGAAGAGCATCCAGATTATACCGATCCCAATCGATCATAACCGTATACGTCACGCTCTTCTTTTTTTCATACAGATACTGTTCCAGATCAGCCGGAACATGATAGTAGGTGCTGTCCGGCTGATGTTCCTTATCTTTCAGCCAGCCGCACTCGATGATTTCCGCACCGGCTTCTTCCAGCTTGTTGATAATCCCGCGAATCGCCGAATCCCCGAACATGGAGTCTACGATGTAAGCACCGTCGCGGAGGGTGCAGTCTAAAAGTAATGGTTTCATTTCTTGTCTCCATTTCTGAAAGTCCAAACCATGTAATCAAAAAAATAGCGGGATTGTAATAATCCGATTCACAAGCGGTGTAAGTTTCTAACTTATACCCAAATTGAACCTCCAGCCATATTAATACAACACTCAATAGCGACGTTCCGCCATAGCTCACTTACGTTTTTCCGAACGTTTCATACGCCTTTTTCAGTCACGCTTCCCATCTTTGAAAACGAACTAGTTGTTCCGGGAATAAGCGTTCGGAAGACTGGCGATTGTCCCTGCGATGCTGCCAATCATGTATAGGTCTTCACTGATCCAAAAGAAAAGACCCTATCATGCCCAGGCAACAGCTGTGTTGGAAAGGCCTACCAATCCAAATTTGATAAACTGAAAAATCAGGGCTTTTCGTTCTTCCTTTGTTTCCGCTCCAAGTCTTCGAAAAAAGCCTGTCAAGCAGCCGCTTCAAGATAAATACTTCTTGATTTCCTCGTCCATTTCTCCAGGTATGTGTCCCAGTGTCATATACAGCTTACCGAACCGCACGACCTGCTCGATTGCTTCCTCTATATGCCATTTTGGTTCCCAGTTAAACGTTTTCTTCATCAGGCTGCAATCCAATTTCAGAACGCCTGCTTCATGCGGTGCGTTAGCTTCACTTCGGTCAATCCAGCTTGCACCGTCTCCCCATTTATTGCAAAACAAACTGACGAGTTCACCTGTTGAAATACAGTCCTCATCGTCCGGGCCGATATTGTAGGAACCGGCAAGTTCCGGATTCTCATATTGCTTCTCTGCAATCAGCAGATAAGCAAACAGCGGCTCCAGTACATGCTGATACGGTCGTATGGAATAAGGATTTCGAACCATGATCGCTTCTCCTTTTTCCACTGCCCGTACACAGTCTGGGATAATCCGCGCCTTTGCAAAATCCCCGCCGCCGATGACATTGCCCGCGCGCGCCGTCGAAATGGGCGGCAGGCAAGGAAAACTCCGTCGGTAGGTCGCCGTGACCAACTCTGCGCAGGATTTGGAGTTGCTGTAGGGGTCAAAGCCGTCCAGCGCGTCCCCCTCCCGAAAGGCCCGGCCCTGTTCGTCATTGCGGTAGACCTTGTCCGTGGTGACGATCAGGACGGACTTCACCGAATTCGTCCGCCGGATGATTTCCAGCACGTTGGCCGTGCCCATCACGTTGGTCTCGTAGGTGGAGAGCGGGTTTTTGTAGCTCTCCCGCACGATGGGCTGCGCAGCCAGGTGGAACACGATCTCCGGCTGGAAGGCTGAAAAGACCTCCTGTAAGTGCTGATAATCCCGCACATCGCCCTTGACGTGGCGGATGTCCTTTTCCACGCCGGACAGCGCAAACAAGCTTGGGTTCTTCTCACTGCATCGGGAATAGCCGCAGATCTCCGCCCCGGCGTTGACGAGGATCTTCGTCAGCCAGGTCCCCTTGAAGCCCGTGTGGCCCGTTATCAGGACTTTTTTCCCTCGATAAAAATCCATCATTTTACCGCCTCAACGATACACCGTACCATATAGTCAAGCTTCTCTTTCGTCATGCCGGGATAGACACCGATCCAGAAAGTGTTGTTGACAATGAAGTCCGAGACCGCGAGGCTGCCCGCGACGCGGTAGGCGTCGGTGCCGCGGATCTCGTCAAAGCAGGGGTGGCGGATGATGTTGCCCGAGAACAGCAGGCGCGTCTGCACATTGTGTGCCTCGATATAGCGGGTGATTCTGTTCCGGTCAAGCCTGCTCTCCGGCCGCACCGAGATCAGAAAGCCAAACCACGAGGGCTCGGCGTTCTCGGCCGGCTCGGGCAGAATCAGCTTGTCCTCGAGCACGGCGAGCTGCTCGCGCAGATATTGCCAGTTCTCGCGCCGGATACGGATAAAATCGGGAAATTTTTTCAGCTGCTCGACGCCGATCGCGGCCTGCATATCCGTGACCTTCAGATTGTAGCCGAAGTGGGAGTAGACGTATTTGTGGTCGTAGCCGTGCGGCAGCTCGGCCCAGTCGCCGTCGAAGCGGCGTGTGCAGAGGTTGTCCCGGCCCGAGGGACAGACGCAGTCGCGGCCCCAGTCGCGGTAGGAGAGGATCAGACGGCTGAGAAGTGGATTGTTAGTGTACACCGCGCCGCCCTCGCCCATCGTCATATGGTGCGGAGGATAGAAGGAACTGGTGCCGATATCGCCCCAGGTGCCGGTATAGCGCGTCTCGCCGTCGATCGTATACTTGCTGCCGAGTGCGTCGCAGTTGTCCTCGATCAGCCACAGCCCGTGCGCATCGCAGAAGGCTCGAACTGCCTTGAGATCAAAGGGGTTGCCCAGCGTGTGGGCGATCATGACGGCCTTGGTCTTGTCCGAGAGCGCCGCTTCCAGCTTCGTCACGTCGAGATTGTACTGCGGCACGGTCACGTCTACAAATACCGGCACGGCGCCGTACTGCAAAATCGGGTTGATCGTGGTCGGGAAGCCGCAGGCCACGGTGATGACCTCGTCGCCCTTGCGGATCTGCCGCTCGCCCAACTCCTTCGCAGTCAGCGCCGTGAACGCGATCAGGTTGGCCGATGAGCCGGAGTTGACCAGATGGACGTATTTGACGCCGATCCACGCGGCAAAGGCCTTTTCAAATTCACTGCAAAAATGCCCGGTCGTCAGCCAGAAATCCAGCGCGGCGTCGGTCAGGGCCATCATTTCCTTTTCGTCGTACACGCGTCCGCCGTATCCGATCCGGTCTCCCGGACGGAACTCTTTTTTATCCTGCGGTTCCTTAAAGCTATGATAATACTCGGCGACCAGCGCCTTGATCTGCTCGCGGGCTTCCGCCTCGCTGCTCCAGCGGCCTTTTTCTCCCATATATGTACTCCTCAATAGGCAATTGCGAAACTCGTTTCGCAATTGGTTACTCGCGCATATCGCAGCGGCTATAGGCCGCTTTGGTCGGCGCGAGGCCTCGCCAAGCTCGGCTTAGTGTGTTTTTGAAGCGTACCCGCAGGGCAAGCTGCAAAGCTGCCTCAAAAACAAATTATAATCCCTCTGGGAAGCTAAACCAAGCTTGCTGGCGACTTTCGCAATTGACTAATATGCTCCTCAATTTAACACTCCCTGTCGGGTCCTGTGCGGGTTCTGTTCACCACCTGATCCAGGGCGCTTTTTTATTGTCGATCAGTTTTTCCAACAGCTGCTTCTCGCGGATGTTGTCCATGCACTGCCAGAAGCCTCTGTGCATATAGGACATCAGCTGTCCTTCCTCGGCCAGCTTTTCCAGCGGTTCCTTTTCAAAAACCGTCTGGTCCCCTTCTATATAGTCAAACACTGCGGGGTTCAAAACCATATATCCGGCGTTGATCGGGGCGCCGTCGGTCAGCTTTTTTTCGCGGAAAGACTTGACCGCGTTGTCACCGCCGATATCCAGGATGCCCTTGGATTGATCCTGCAGCACCGCAGTCAGCGTGGCGATCTTGCCGTGCGAGCGGTGATAGTCGATCAGCTTGTTGATATCGACGTCGCAGACGCCGTCGCCATAGGTCATCAGAAAGCTTTCGTCGCCGACATACCGCTGGATCCGCTTGATTCTCCCGCCTGTCATGGTCCTGTAGCCGGTATCGACGACCGTCACGCGCCACGGTTCCACGTGGCTGTGATGGATGATCATTTCATTCCGTCCGCCGCGATAATCAAAGGTCACATCGCTGCGGTTGAGAAAATAATCGGCAAACCAGGCCTTGATCATCTCCTGCTTATAGCCTGCGCAGATAATAAAGTCGTTGTGGCCATAATAGGAATACTCTTTCATGATATGCCAGAGGATCGGCTTCCCCCCGATTTCGATCATCGGCTTTGGCTTATTCTGTGATTCTTCCGATATACGGGTGCCGAACCCGCCGGCTAACAGCACGACCTTCACCGCTTATACTCTCCTTTTCAGCTTGTTAGGGATCGGGGTGAGAAACGCAAAACCGTTTGCCGCGGCTCTTGTCCGGCGCTCTCGCACCGATCGCCCTGATGCGCTCATACCCCTCGTCGAGAGTTTGTTTGGTCACAGCTTGTCGCTGTCTTTGTCATTCAAACGCTTCAACACGGCTATTGTTCTCTCCATGCCGCTTTGGATGTCATATTTTGCCGTCCAGCCGAGACTTTTCAGCTTGCTGCCATCGAGTCTCGCTTTCGTCGCCGTGCTGTATCCGGCGGCCTCAACGGCATCCGGAATTTCATGTACCACTTTTCTCCCGGAAATGCCGGCTATCACAGCCGCAAGATCTCTCAGCGTAATGTCCGAGCGTTCGTCGGCGATATTGTATGCCTCGCCGTTTTCGCCCTTAAGCAGGATATACAGCAGACCGCTGACCGCGTCCGCAACATAGGTGTAGCTGTAATACTGGGTGCCGGCAGACTTTAGCACGATGTCTTCTCCGGCAACTCCCTTGCGAATGAACTGGCTGATGGCCTTGGTATCGCTCATCAGCAAGGTCGGGCCATAGGAGCGCGTCGGCCGGGGGATCACCACATCCAGTCCTTTCTGTGCCTTATAGGCCTGGCACAGCGCTTCCCCGCATCGCTTGCTCTCCGGGTAACCGGCCCGCATGGTGTTGGAGTTGATATATCCGCAGTAATCTTCCTTAAAAGTCTCCACGTCCCCGCGGTTCTCCCCGTAAATCTCATTCGAGCTGATGAAGGCAAAACGGGCTGTGCGGTGAGCAGCGGCAAACTCCAGCATATTCTTTACGCCGATGATATTCGTCGTAATCGTGCCGATGGGGTCTGTGGAATACTGCATCGGATGTGTGTTGGACGCCATATGGAGGACATAGTCTACCGTCCCGAGATCGTCACGGATCAGCGGCTTATTGATGTCATAGGGGATGAATACGAGATGCCCGTCATCTTTCCATTTGACAAATCTTGTTTTTGCCTTCTGCTCGTTCCGCCCCAGGGCGTAAACGGTGCAGTTGACGTCTTTACTCAACAGCACATCCACAAGGAAGGAACCGACCAGACCTGTTGCACCAGATACCAGAACGCTTTTATCTCTTAACTTCTCCCACGGGAGATCAAGCCCGGCGACGTATGCCACATCTTCCAAATACAGTTCGTTATCGTAGAGATTCATCGACGGCGCCTCACTTCAGCCAGGTATTCTTATCCGATTTCAAATAGGCTTTGAACATCTCCAGATCATCTTTCGTCGTCAGCTTGATATTTTTATCGGAGCCGGCTGCAAAATACAGGCGTTCCCCAAGCTCGACCATCATTGTGTTTGTATAGGACGATCCGTAGATGCCGATCTCCTCTTCAAATGCCCGCCGATAGCCCCGCAGCAGTTTTCCGAATTTATAGGCCTGCGGCGTTGATACGCGGCGCAGCGTCTCGCGCGGGATATATTTCACGGTGCTGATCTCGTCGTCAGCCACAAAGATCTGCTCATTATAGGGCAGCGAGGTCACCGCATTTCCGTACTGCTGCGCCTTCACGATCACATCGGTCAGGACGGTTTCATCCACAAGCGGTCTGATTCCGTCGTGAATGATGATAATGTCATCCTCCGCGGCTATCCCCTCGAGATGGTATACGCCGTTTCTGATGGATTCCTGCGCGGTGTTTCCGCCCGAGATCACCCATTTGAGCTTATCTATGCCGAATTGCTTCGCATAGGCCCACAGCACACTGTGCCAGCCGTCGATGCAGACGACCTCGATCGCATCGATCTGGGGATGCTTCTGAAAGCCCTCCAAGGTATAGATCAGCACCGGCTTATCGTATACATTGATAAACTGCTTGGGTATGTCCTGTCCCATTCGATGGCCGGACCCACCGGCAATGATGATCGCAATACATTTATTATCCATATCCGTCTATTTCAACCTCACAGAAGTGTAATACGCCCAAACCGATGCTCTAACATAAAGCAGCCTTTTCCGGTGTTGGCCTTAAAATTGGGATCCGGGATACGCCAGTCGTCATTATAATTATACGTCAGATATTCTTCCGCATTTTTGGGCACAGATATGACACCAATGCTTGTCTCGATCTTTTTTACGCCTTGATAGCTTCCATTTTTCAAAATATACGCCGTCCAGGCATCCTCGGACGGATACTGCACATCCGGCAATTTGTCGTAGGAATAGAAGCACAGTTCATGATCGATAATAAAATGTCCGAATATATCGATCTCCACTCCGTGCGTATTTCTGTATGTCTGCTCTGTGATTTTCCCGTCGAGCGAAAAATACCGGATCTTTTCAAAGCCTTCGGCCAGGAGACACTTTTCTATCCGCTGCCAGTCCGTTTCTTTTTCGATCAGGACCCCATAATCCAGATCATAATCCCGCTTCAGCAGTCTGTTCTCGCGGATCAGGCCCAACAGCGTTCCGCATGTTGCGAAATACACCAGACCTTCCGCACTGAATGCATTTTCGACACCGGCAACCGCAGCGTTTCCATAAAGAGAGAATTGATTTACCCGGTGAAGAAACCGGCGCTTTTGATTGACCTTTTTTGCAAAGCCGATCAATCTGTCCAGGAGCTTTCCTTTTTCTGTATCCGTCATCGTTTTACTCTCCCTATTTTGGATAAAATAAGTCCCAGCAGATAGTAAAATTCCTCGTTTTTTGAAAGGATCGATGCGGCGAGGTACACCGATCCGCCTGTCGCGATCTGAACGACCAGGCACAATGTGTCGTTTGAAATAAGCCCGCCGACCAGATATACGATCACGGCCATTGTCAGGGCCATCAGCAGCGGCGGGACCGCATCGCACAGATGATCCCGGAAACTGAAGCCTATGTGTTTCCTCACCGGGTACACATTGATGCAGAAAGAAACGATCTGAAAAACAACCGACGTCCACGCAATGGCCAGCACGCCGAAGCGCACGGCAATCAGAATTACAACAATGTAGATGCTCTTTTTGATAAATTCAAGCTTGAGCGTGATATCGCTTCGGCCTATGGCTTTGATTTCCTGAATCAAAGTTGTACCCAGGATGCTCAAAACGGAAGATATACAGGCGATACGGACAAAGGGGACCGCGGGGATCCATTTTTCCGTCAGTAAAACGACGATCAGCCGATCTGCAATAACGAAGAGACCGAACATGATGGGAAACAGAACATATTCCATCATCTTTAAGCTTTTTCGCCGGATCGCCTTTATATCCTCGATATCGGTGCTCAGCGACATGGCCGGAAACAGTACCGCCGCCATAGTCGCCTCGATATTGTTATTGATCAATTCGGGATATTTTCTTCCCTGGGAATAATACGCCAGGTCGGAAGAGCCGTACCTTTTCCCGATGATGAAGGCATTGAGATGATTGAATACGGTCCCGATCAGATCGGTCGCCAGAATTTTCCACCCAAAGCCGATCAGCGGCTTTGCCGCCTCCATTGAAAATACAAGACTTGGCTTCCATCGAATGGTCACGAACAATACGAACGTGTCGATCGTCGTATTGATCAGGACCTGGGCTACCAGGGCCCAGACGCCGAAGCCGCGGTAAGCCATCACGATTCCGACGATCGCGGATATGACCGTTCCGATAATCGTTGCAAAGAAGAATTTTTTAAAATCCATATGCCGGGAGACATAGGCGTTCTGAATCGAATTGACAGCGTTGATGGGGATCCGTATGGCGACAACTCTCAGAACCGGCGTCAACAAAAGGATATCATAATAGGCGGCTATGAGCGGCGCCGCTAAGAATACGATCAGATAAATGATCCCCGACAAAATCAGATTGCACCAGAACAGCGTTGAAAAATCAAGCAGAGTTGCATCTTTTTTCTGAATCAGTGCCGTTCCCAGTCCGCTTGTCACAAAAACCTCGGCAATGGCGATGAACACGTTGACGAGCGCGACAATTCCGTAGTCGTCCGGCATCAAAATCCTTGCCAGAATGATAGATACAATTAACGACACGCCCTGCGCCGTGATTTTTTCCGCAAATCTCCAGACCATTCCGGAGACGATTGTTTTCCCGCTGGGGGTCACACCTTGGGTTTTCTCCTCACCGCTGCCCATTTCCTGTGCCGTCACCCGGTCCTTCCATCGCTTTTTTCAGCTTGATCAGATATTTATACGCGCTGTAATCAACAGCCGTACACTTCATTTCGTGCTCATAAAAATATGCTTCATCATGGGGATTGATCTGAAAATATACATCCCCCTTTGCCCGTTTCATGGCATATTCCTGATAGGATTTTGTGAAGTAATGATTGATCTGGATCGGAAACTCCTCCGTATTGGCCCTGTTTATATTCCCCACGCAGACCGCATCGAAAATATTGACCGGAGGAATGTCTTTTCCCTTCCAGCTGGCCCAGAACTTATGATGGAGCATTTTGCTGTGTTCTGAATTCCTGTCGAACCCGTATGCCGTATTATAAAAGCACTTGCCGATATCACAGTATTTCGGCCAGCAAACGACGAAATCCTCCGACACCAGACCGTGCATATCCCGATCCGTCCGCCCGGACGAACCGAACAGTCTCCAGTAGATATTCACCGAGCCCCTGTTTTTCTCAAAGGGCTTGAGAAAATCATAGACGTTATCCGTCGACTTCGGCACAACAAATTCGTCGATGTCGATAAAGCCCAGCCATTTTGTCTCGCCGCCAAACCGCTCGATGCAGTCCATATAGCATTCCATCTGCTTCTGCTTGTGCGGCCATTCGATCAGTGTTACCAGCCCCGAGGCGATATACGGTTCAAGCACTTGCCGGAAATCATCCTCGGAATTATTGTTGTACATATAGAAATGCTCTATTCCGACGATGTGGTTGAATTCAAGCCACTCTTTCAGATAGGGAGCTTCGTTCTTGAAGATCGCGCAGACGGAGACATGATACTGTTTCTCGGCCGCATCCGGGTGAAACAGGCTCATCTGAAGCTTGTATTTGACGGACAGAAGGCGCCAAAAGGCTTTCTTTGTCAAACCCTTGATGCCGGGATCCGCGGGTTTGTCGAATATAAAATACCGGTTTTCATGTCTTTCTAAACTCATGGTTTCAATCCTCTGTGCGCATAGCTTCTGTGCCTTTTCCTCGCGTGCTGCATCGATCAACTGATTCTTCAATATGACGTTTGGAACGTATGAACAGTATTATGTGTAATAGCGTCTATCTCTTCAACACGGTTTTTGCGAGCTTCTTTGCAATAAAAAGGGCAGCCTTTTTCATCAGGCGCGATTTTGTATAAAATATGCCATACATGTTTTTCTCACCCGACAAGTCGTAAGAGCAGTATTGTTTTCTGATACAATAGTTAACATACAGTCCGGCAACGAAATCCAGATTTTTGTCAACGACATATCTGAATGTATCCGATGAAATACTCCCATTTCTGACAAGATTGCAAATAATCCATGGGTATTCTACGCCAAACGCGTAAAACAGGTCATAATCACCTTTGGGCTTATTGCCTTGCGGCATTTCATCAAAAATGACGGTATTATCTATCAGATATAGCCCACGATCCTTTTCTGCGAATAAAATATCCGTGTGTGGAAACAGTTCGTTAAAGGAAGAAACGTCCTCCGGGAGCTTCCTGAAGTCATCTTTCCAAATGGCCATTCCCGTTGACCAGGATGACCAATATGACAGATTTCTCACGAATTGGTCAAAGGTATCATATTTGTGTACGGTTCTTTCCAATTGTAAAACGCCGTTCGCAAAATAGATGATCGGCCGCGTTTCACTGTAGTCTGTTGCTATCCGAATCAGTTTTTCCAGTGTTCCCTCCACAAGCAATGTCCTGTGGTTTACGAACTTCAACAATTCACCGCTTGCCCTTTTGTATGATTCGATCTCATTAATGAATGGCAGCGCTTCCGTCTCAGCATAGACAATGTTGCTGTGCGTATTAAGATACTCCCTCATCTGCCGCTTGAAATGGTCATTTTTCCCATTGTCAGTAATAACAACTTCGTACAGTGATTTGTCCACACCTTGGGCGTAAATGCTGTTCAGCACAGGAAAAACCCATTCCGCGACTCCATTGGTTGGCAGGCAAAGTGATATCAATGGCTTAGGACTCATCATTTGTTTATCTCTTTCAAGTACTCTTCATAGCTGCGTATATACTCCTTGTTATCATAATGCGTACTTGCAAGAACAAGAAGTACAGAATCCGGAGAGAAGTCATACATATCCTTCCAGATCATTTTGGGAATATATACTCCCATCATTGGCTCATTCAATTCAACGATTAATTCTTCGCTGCCATTCGTTATTCTGACCTTGCTCTTGCCGGCGACATTGATCAAAACGAACTCAGATTCTCTGTTCGCATGCTGTCCCCGTATAACCGCAGCATCAGAATCATAAATATAAAAAACCCTCTTTATTTCAAAAGGAATTGCCTGGGCCCCTTCGACTACCACCAGCTTTCCCCTCTCATCTCCAAGATCTGCAAAATGGAGAACAGGGCACATTTCTTTCAACGACACAGTAATTCCTCTCCTCTACAATTATTGAAAGCTGTTGATCGCTTTGATAACATATGTTTGTTCCTCGTCCGTCATTCCGTTATACATAGGGATAGATAGGACAGTATTCGCCAAATGTTCCGTGATGGGAAGAAATCCTTTCGTATGGCCAAGATACTGATATGCTTCTGCAAGGTGCGGGGGTATGGGATAGTGAATAATGGTTCCGATTTCTTTCTCATTCAGATACTCAATCAGCCTATCTCTTTCCTCACAGCGGAGAACATACTGATGCCAGACGCCGGTCGCTCCAGGAGCAAGCTCGGGGAGTTGGATCCGTTGATTTTTGAGCTCTTCATGGTAACGGTTCGCTATCTTCTGTTTTTCCTTGGTTAATTCCTCTATATGGGTAAGGCGAACTCTCAAAAGTCCAGCCTGCAACTCATCCAGTCGCGAATTTGCTCCGACGACCTTGTTGTAATAGCGCTTTTCAGAACCATAGTTTCTAAATATCCTAAACTCCCTGGCTAACCCCTCATCATTGGTGACAACCGCACCAGCATCTCCGAATGCGCCAAGATTCTTAGACGGATAAAACGAGAAACATCCCACATCTCCAAATGTCCCGGTCATCTGTCCCCGAAAGCACGCGCCATGCGACTGGGCACAGTCCTCTACCAGACGTAGATGATGCTTCTTACAGATCGCAGTAATTTCGTCCATGCGGGAAGCCATACCGTAGAGATGTGTGACAAGAACTGCCCTTGTCTTGTCTGTGATCCGCGCTTCAATCCTTTCAGGATCCATCCCGAAGTGCTCATCCGGCTCCACAAAAACAGGGGTTGCTCCATTCATCGTGATTCCCATGACGGATGCAATATATGTATTCCCCTGAACAATAACTTCATCGCCTATGCCTATTTTAAGCAATCTGAAGGCGATCCAAAGTGCATCAAGGCCGGATGCAAGTCCAACACAATACTTTGCCCCGGTATAGGCAGCAAATTCCTCTTCAAAGGAACTTACTTCCTTTCCGAGAATATACCACCCTGAACGTAGCACTTCCAAAGCTTTATCCTCGAATTCCTTCTGATACATACAGAATCCGCGATCCATGCGGTTTGGCATTATTTTCATAGAATGTCTCTCCTATATCGGCGTTGGTAAACCCTTTACGCCTCGTTCTTCTTCGGAAACCAGGCATACAGCGCCCGGATCTCCTCCAGCCCCATGCCGTCAAGGGGCCGGTACATCGTCTCTATGTGTGTCCTGACCAGTTCCTCGGTCAGGCGGCCATAGTCCAGCGTGAGCAGGAAGGCGACAACCTCCTCGGAGAAGCGGCTTCGAATGACCCTGGCCGGCACCCCACCGACAATGGCATAGGGCGGCACGTCTTTCGTCACGACCGCGCCGGCGGCAATGACCGCGCCCTGGCCGATGTGCACGCCCGAGAGCACCGTGGCGCCGTAGCCGATCCAGGCGTCGTCGTCCACCACAATGTCGCCCTTGGACAGGGCTTCCGGCTGTTCCGGCGTCACGATTTTTGCACGAAAAGGAAACGTAGACAGGGTATCTGTCCGGTGCTCCACATCCAGCAGAAATGTGACCTGCTGGGCGACAGACACATAATGGCCGATGTGCAGGCGCGATTTCCGGTCAAACGAGACGACGTTCAGTTCCCCGTAGCTCTGCCGGCCGGTGCTGACCGACTCCGCCGGGAACACGTTCATCGGCAGCATCTGGCTGCCCGTCGCCCTCCAGTGCAGGCGGAAGGACCACAGCTTCACCTTTTCCTTTATTCCGAACATGCGTCAACCGCCCTTTTGACCGCTTCCAGATACCCATAGCCGTTTACGGTATCCGGCTCGAGACACGCGCCCTCGCCCCACTCGTTCCAGGCCGTGATAAACACGTAGTCCCGATGGCTCCGCTGCGTGATTTTCAATAACTGCGTGAAGTATTTTTCAAATAGCTGCGGCGTGGCATTGGCCAGGATGCGCGCGTTTTTCCCCCGTCTCGGGGTATCGTCAAAGCTGACAACCGCACCCGGATAATAGCCTTTCCGCGCGTTTCTCAGAATGGACTTCCACACAGCGCTGTAGTCATACAGATACTTGACAGGCCCTTTGCTGCGCGGCTCGATGTGCAGAAACTTCCGCAGGCCTCTCTCCCACAGGTCCCGCTTTCCCCAGCCGGAATACTGCGGTTCGTAGGTAAAGGGGTGGAAGATGGCGGCTTCCTTCTTGATCGGGCTCTTCACGGTGATGAAATACATACCCGCAAAGCCCTCCTGCCGGGCGCGCTCATCCCAATAGCGGCACATGGCCTGCTGCTGCTCGCCGTCCGTCCCCTTCATCAGGATAAAGATCGGCCGGCCGGCCTTCTTTTCATAGCGCTCATCCCGGAAAAACGGCAGCAGGTATTGAAAATGCGCCTCCCAGGCCGCCTCGTCTCCGTATTCAAATTCCAGCAGGATCTGTTTCCCGGTCTTCTGATCGTAAGACGGTGCCCAGGCGTTTCCCGGCACATTGCTCCAGGAGCGGACCCAGGATATGTTGTCCCAGGCGAAGAAATAGCGAATCGGAAACGCCGGGTGATCCCGGATGATCTCCGCCGGTTTCTCCAGTACGGGGTGGCCGCCCTTGAACCAGTAGTGGTAGATGCCGAAGCCGTCGACGCCGTATTTGTGTGCAAGCTCCGCCTGCCAGGCGATCGTATCCACATCGGTCAGATCGTAATAGTTGTTGTTCAGCGGTATTCGCGGCTGCACGTGCCCCTCGAACTGGGGCTGCGCACTCTTGACGGCAACCCAGTCGGTAAAGCCCTCCCCCCAGAAACGGTCGTTTTCCGGTATCCGGTGGTATTGCGGCAAATACATGGCGAATACTTTTGTTTTATCCATTTTCCCTCTCCATCCAAATCTGCGCATCCGTCCGTGGAGAAACCGTTTTGCGCTTATCGGAGTTCATCCAGTGCCCGGAGAAAAATCTCCGCGCTTTTTTGCCAGCTGTACTTCTGCAGGATCGCATCGTTCGGCTCCTTCGGCTGCGCCATGATGTCGTCCATACGGATATCGGTATAGTTCAGCGGATCGATATACCAGACAGACTGCCCATACACCTCCGGCAGCGCGCTGGCGTTGGCAACGATGCAGTCGGTGCCGGTGCTCATGGCCTCCATCGGCGGGATGCCAAAGCCCTCATAGAGCGACGGCTGTATAAAGGCCTTGCAGCTGTGCATCAGCGCTTTTACCTCTCCGTCGGAGAGGTAGCCGGCAAAGATCACGTTCGGCAGGGTGTTCTCCCTGGCCTCTCTGTCCTCGGTCAGGATGCTGGCGCCCGATATGACGAAGCGATACTGGGGATTCTGCTTCGCGGCGGCCAGGATCCAGCGGGCATTCTTGTGCAGGAAGCGGCTTCCCAGCGAGAAGAAGAACGTCCCCTCTTCCAGGTGCAGCTTTTCGAGGATATGCCGATCCTCCTCAATTGCCTCAAAATGCTGCCAGGCGTTGGGCAGGATCACGATTTTCAGATCCTTTGGGTGATAGATCCGCTGGATATCGGCCTTTGCGGTTTCACTCACCGTGAACAGCAGCTTCACCTGCCGGAGGATCCGTTTGTTGTTGAACATCACCCATTGTCTCGCGAGCTTCTGCCGCCGTGTCTGACTGGCCTCCGGGCACAGCTCGGGGATACAGTCGTGAAGGCAGAAGACGTCGATATGCCGCGCATAATAGTTCAGCAGCGTATCCACGGAGACGATCCCCTTGTCCGCAGTATAGCGGGAAAAGGTATGCCAGCGCCACCAGATCTCTTTCAGCCGCGCCCCAAACGGGAGCCTGCTTTTCATGCTTGGGCCGCATTCAACGACTTTGATATTGTCAAAGTGCAGCGCCCGCTCTCCTTCCGGAGGGACCAGGAGCTCCACCTCGCCGGGCTTTACCATGGTGTCCAGGGCGGTCAGCAATGAGAGCGCATGCCGCTGCACGCCGTAGATTTTCTCGTTTACCAGAGATTGCCCGTTAAACACGATCTTTTTCATGTTGTTAACTCTGCCTTTTCCTGTTCTTTCGTCTGCCCGGCGGCTCTCTCTTCCCGGTTTTGTGCCGAGAGTATGTTCCATCCCGTGCAGATCAGCATCAGATGCGTCCAGTAGACGGTACGCAGGATGTTCTGGTTGAATTGCAAAATCGCGAAAACGAAGATATGGGCCAGCAGCAGCGCGTACATCAGCTGTCTGTCCTCCTTCGCGACGGAAGAGAGTCTTCTTGTCCGGATATAGCAGCCGATACTCAGATCCCAGATATATTTGAAGAAGAAAAACGCACCGCACACACCCAGCGCGGCCAGCGCCTCGATGCTGACGCACATGCTGAGATCGCCGTTGCCGACCTCGGATACGATCCCTCCGTGGCCAGCGGCGATCGCCGCGTCCAGCCCGCCGTAGCTGCAGCCGGCCAGCGGGCTGTTCTGAAAGACCTCCCAGGTCATTGTCATGCTGGCAATTCTGGTACCGGAGGAGTGGGCGGAACTGCCTCCCAGACCGAGGCCCTGCGTATACATCATGATAATCGGAACTTTCAGTTGGATGCCGACAATGACGACGACGACCAGCACAGCCAGGCCGAGCGGCACCAGCAGTTCGATGAGACGCATCAGATTGGTCTGCCTGGCCTTGATCTGGAGATAGAACGCAACGATCGAGCGCACGGCGACAAAAGCGGCCAGCATCAGCCAGCCCATGCGCGAGGTGGAGGTCAGCAGCGCGCCGATATTCAGCACCGCGGACAGCAGCAGCATCCGCCTGCTCATGGCCTGCTTGTTGTGTGTTTCCAGCAGGTACAGGCAAATGACGCAGCCCATCAGCAGATAGGTCGCATAATAGGACGGCTCAAAGGAGAATCCGTTCGTGCGGTGCATCGAGTGAAACTGCGTGACGAAGAAATTGATGCCGAAAAACTGCAGGACAAACTGCAGCCAGCCCACGATTGCCAGCGCATCAAAGCATAAAATATATTTTCTCACCATGGACGCCAGCGTCTCCTGCCGGCTGAGATAATGGGTGAACAGCAGGATCTCCACAGCGTCGAAAATCAGCCAGATATCATAGGCCACGGCGTTTTTCACGGTCACTGCGCGGTAGATCCAGAGCGTGTTAAATGCAATGATTGCGGCGAGATTGCCGAAGGACAGCGGGAAACGCAGCGACTCTCCCCGGAAAATGTCAAAGACAAAAAACACAAACACCGCGAGCGCAAAGAGCTGCGAGATCCGTATTGTCAACCCGCCGATATCAACAGTAAAAATGATGTCGAATGAGGCCGTCAGAATGCTCGCCCACATCAGGGTGTTTGTGATGCTGCGATCCTTAATCGAAAGTTCCATACCGATCTCACAACAGGCTGAGCAGCAGCTCGGCCGATTTCCTCCAACTGTAACGCTCCAGCAGCTGCTGTTTTTTCTCTTCCGCAACCGGATGAAAATCCAGCTCATAGACGTCGGGATCCAGGTAATTGACGGCGTTGCCGTAAATCTCCGGCAGGCAGGAGCGGTTGCTGACGATCGCATCGGCGCCCATGGCGATGGCCTCCATCGGCGGTATGCCAAAGCCCTCGCGGTAGGAGGGAAAGATAAAGGCCTTGCAGAACTTCATCAGCACCTTCGCCTCATCGTCAGAGACGAAGCCGAGATAGTGCACATTGTCAAGCCCGGTGAGATCGATGGTCTCGCCCAGGCGTTTTTTGTCCAGCATGCCGGAGACCGCAAAAGTCTCTTCCGGGTGCTGCCGGGCCACCTCGAGGATCCAGCGGATGTTTTTGTTCTTTGCCATGGAGCACATCGAGAAGAAGTATTCCCCTCTTTTCAGCTGGGGGAAGTGATCGAACACACTGTCGTCCGGCAGGCTGCGGACAAAATGCTCCCATGAATCGGGCACGACGGTGATCTTTTCCGCGGGAATACCGTAATATTGGGTAAGCTCGCGTTTGGAGAATTCCGACACCGTAAGGATCCGGTCGGCCCGGCGGCCGATGACGCGGTAGTTGAGCCGGTGCCAGAGGGCGGAAATGCGCGCATGCAGGCTGCCGCGGTAGGCCTCGGGCATCACGCGGTAGTTGATATCGTGGATGCAGGCGATCCCGCGCGGGCAGCTGAGCGGTACGATATTGCAGAGATTGATCCCCTGTGCGCCCTGACGGCGAAGATAGTTCCCATAGGTGATCTGCTCCCAGCGCTCTCCGGCCGGGGCGCCGCTCGGAACAAGCTTGATATGGCGGTAGACCGACAGATCCGCCGTCGCATCAGAGGGAACAAACAGCTCAATATCCCGTCCCTCGGCCATCGCGTCCAGCTCGCGGGTCAGCTCGTAGGCGTAGCGCTGGATCCCGGTGATCTTTTCCGCCAGGAATTTGCCGTTGATGACATATTTCATGCCTTATCTCCTGAAAGAGTGCACGCGCTCAGCCGAGATCGGCAAACAGCGCGCGGATATTTGCCTCGAATTGGCTGGACAGGAAGTTTTCACGCACGCGCTGTGCCGCCGCGGCGCCGTACTGCCGCCGCAGCTGCGCATCGTCAGCGAGGCGCGTGAGCGCCGCGGCGTAGGCGCGGCTGTCGCCGTTGGGGCATTCGATGCCGGTGACGCCGTCAAGATTCACGTAGTTTACGCCCGAGCCGTGGATCGTAAAGGTGACGGCGGGTTTTTCGAAGGACATTCCCTCGGCCAGGGCAATGCCGAAGGCCTCGTTTTTGGTGATGGAGGGGAAGCAGAAAATGTCGCAGGCGAGATAGCAGGCGAGCAGATCCTCGTCCGACAGGCGGCCGAGAAAATGGATCTTGCCGTCCCCGGCGGCCTGGGCCTTCAGGGTGTCGGTGAGCTCGCCCTTGCCGCCGATCAGAACGACGAAGCGGTCGTCGAGATAGCGGCTCGCCTCGACGAGATAGTGAAAGCCCTTGTAGGGAATGTGCCGGCCGATGCCAAAGCACAGGATTTTGTCCTTGCCGTACTGCCCGCGCAGCTCGAGCGCGCGCGCGCGGATCGCATCGCTGAGCTCCATGCGCGTCTCGCTGATGCAGTTGGGGATCACGCGGCATTTGTCCCGGAAGCGGCTGAGATAGGGGCTGCCCTCGATATAGTTCGGGCTGGTCGCCACGACCCGGGACGCCAGGCGCAGCAACTCCAGCGTCTGCGGATGAAAGAGCTTGCCGAGCAGCTTCTGCTTGACAATGTCCAGATGCCAGTAGAGCACGAGCTTGTGGCTGTTTTCCCAGCCGCGGTGCGCGTGGATGTACGAGAGCAGGAAGTGGGCCTCGAAGGGGTTCGGATAGTGGAAGACGACGACATCCGGATCGAAGCTGTCCAGCAGGCGTTTCAGCTCGCGGCCGAAGCTTGTCGACAGAGACTGGCTGCGCAGCTTGGCAAAGCTTGAGCAGCGCAGCACCTCCACACCGTCTACGGTATCGTGGACGGTCTCCTTCTGATGTGTGACCACCGCGCCGTCGCCGGCGTCGGTGTTAAAGCAGATGATTTTCTGCTCAACACCGGGCACGGTGCCGAGCGTGTCGGCAATATCCCGCGCCACCTGTTCGATCCCGCCGATATTGGGGTAAATATAATTGGAAATTTGAAGTACTTTCATATCACTCACTTGGCTCCGTCCTTGGTCAGCACGGCCTTGACGGTCCAGAACAGGATTTTGACGTCCATGAGAAGACTGTGGTTTTCGACATAGTACAGCTCCATCGACTGCCGCTCGCCGGACTCGTAGGTCACATTGCTGCGGCCGCGCGCCTGCCAGAAGCCGGTCAGACCCGGCTTGACCGAGAGGAACAGCCGCCGCTTCAGTCCGTAGAAATAGGTCTCCTCCAGCGTGACCGGCCGCGGACCGACCAGGCTGAGCTTTCCGATCAGCACGTCGAAGAACTGCGGCAGCTCGTCCATGCTGGTTTTGCGCAGGATGGCCCCGATGCGCGTGCAGCGCGGGTCGTTATCCAGCTTGAATTCTTTTTTATACTCGGCCAGCTGCTCATTCGTCAGCACATCCTCCAGCCTGTCGGCGTTCTCCTTCATCGAGCGGAACTTGTGCACGCCGATGGTCTTGCCGTGGTAGCCGATGCGCTTGGACACATAGAACACCTTCCCGCCGTCCTCTTTCTTGATCAGCACGGCCAGCAGCACAAAGATCGGGGAGAGCAGCACCAACGCCGCGGCCGAGAGCACGATATCGAGGATGCGTTTGACGATCCGCTGGCCGATCGGCGCGTTGACGGTCTTGGTTGCCAGGACCTCGAAGCCGCTGAACTGCTCGAGATCATGCTTGACCGGGCCGCTGCCCAGCGACACGACGCTGCGGTAGGTGTTGACCGTCAGATCCGCCATCTGGCTGACAAACAGGTCGGCATCCACATTTTTCGCATGGATAAAGACGTCCATGACGGCGTTGTTGATAATGTAATCGAGATAGTTTTTCGCATTGGCCACGACCGGGACGCCGTGGATCACCTCGCCCTCGCGGCTCTCATCCTCGTCAAGCATGATGATGCCCGCGAGCGTAAACTCTGAGCTGTCCTGCCGCTCCAGCAGCCGCTTCGTGACGTTCTTGGCATCCCGCCTGGTGGTTGCCAGATAGAGACTGCCGCGGCTCTTGCGTCTGACCATGCTGGCACGCAGATAGTTTTTGAGCAGAAAACGGACCAGAAACATGGCCACCGTGTCAAAGATGAAGAAGAAGGAAATGACTTCGCGAGAATACTCGTCCGTGGTCTTGCTCAGCAGCAGCACCGTGCTGACGATGACATACAAATCGATATTCATGAACACCGTCTGCTGCAGCTCCTTCACCGTTCCGCGGCGCAGGATGCCGGAATAGCAGGGCCAGAGCGCCAGGATCAGGAAAAAGCCGCCGAGCAGCACAGCGCCAAGCAGCAGATAGCGCTGCCAGTCCAGCGGGCCGGTCTGTGCCTTCCGGTAATAGGACACGCCGTAGCACAGCAGGATCGACAGCAGATCGGCCAGGAGAAAATCATGGTGCTTGAAGCTGCGGCGCTTCTCGATCTGCTGATAGAACTGCTTGTCACTCTCTGAAAGGCTGTAGTTCGGCGTTTCTGCTTTCTTTTTGCTTCTGCTCATTGCGATCTGTCTCTTTTCTGTGCACCAGGGTGAATGCCGATACACGGGCAATTTTACATTTTATTTTACCATTTTGCATGCCAAAAAGCAATACCAAACGACAGGTTCTGCTGTGCTGAAAAAACCAGGGAAAACACGCCATGCGGCGAATTGTCCCTGGATCATATCTGAGATTGCGTATGGCGCCGCCGCGGGGCGTTGTTTGATGCTATATCTCGTAGGGAGCGATCCCCAGATCGCTCCGTAGATTTTTGCGCAGGTTTTTCGGAGGCATTCGCCCATGCCTTCCCCTTTGAGGGGAAGGTGGCATCCGGCGTCTCACGCAAGCCGGATGACGGATGAGGTGTTGCCGTGGATGCGGGAAGCGCGGAGGCATCTGGGTCTGCCTCCCTACGGCTCGGTATTCCCTACTGCGCGTCAGGGTTCTTTCCAGGCGCCGCAGACGCAGGTGTAACCCGTGATAATCTGCTCATCGTATGCTTCGGTGATTATGATTGTCTGTGTTTCATCCCATTCACCGTATCCGCCGCAGACTTCGCCGGCCATTTTCTGCTCGATTGTCGCACTGTCTATGGATGCTGTTATGTGGGCGCCCATTTCCTCACGGCTCGTTGTCTGATATCCGCAACGACCGCATTTATAATGCACAATCGTTTTCGTTTCCGTCACGGCATCATGATGCACCGTCTGATACACCGGCTGCCAGTCGTGCGTGTGGTCGTCCGGCCATTTTTTGGCGCCGCAGGAGCAGCCGTAATAGGCCACGACCTCCTCGTCGTAGGCCTCTTTGATTACTACAGTTTCGTAGTGTCCCTGTTCCCCTGACCAAACAGTTTCATCCCATGGGGATACTCTGTGGTAACCATGACTTGTATCAAAGCTGTGCCCAATAATCGCGTCCTCAACAGTTGTTGTGAATTCACAAACATTACAGGCATAATATCCATCATGATGCACGACAGTGGGAGTTGCAGGAACATCAACAACATAGTCCTGCATAGTTTCCGCCTCATGATGCACCGTGGTATACACCGGCTGCCATCTGTGCACGTGGTCGAGCGGCTTCGGGAGCACCGCGGTCAGCCACGCGAGACCGTTTTCCGTCGCGTAGCCGTGCGCAAACGCGCGTTCGGAGGAGATGACCGTTACATTCTCCGCACCAGAAAAGGCCCCCTCGCCGATCGCGGTCACGCTGTCCGGGATCGAGATCCCGGTCACACCGCTGTCGGCAAAGGCGCGCGGGCCGATGCTCTCCGTCCCGTCGGGGATCACGACCTCGCGCAGCGAGGTATCGCCGCAGAAGGCCTCGATCTCGACCGTCTTGAGCCCGTCCGGGAGCGTCAGCACCGGCGACGCCGCCGCTGCAGCCGGGCCGAGAGCCAGCAGCAGCACAAGACATATAAGGGCAGGTATAAACC
>ODAI012705490.1_pt1 | contig 31803 bp, 66 predicted proteins | sample 1539321 | NCBI WGS metagenome assembly ODAI01 (sample SAMN02144231, study PRJEB22623) | gut metagenome | biome: sheep rumen | host: Ovis aries | place: New Zealand
CCACTTATGTTCTACCCACTCTTCTACTGGAATAAATTTTTTAAGTCCAAGAGCGGCAAAAACCTTTTCATCTGGATAATTTTCTTCCATAAACTTCTTGAGCTTTGGAGGAATCTGTGCGTTATCGGTCTTTCCAGCAATACGTACAGCAAATTCTACACCTTCAAGTTTGCTTGGCTCCATTGGATCATCCCAAACTTCAGCTTTAGTTACTTCAATACGCATATTGGTACCATCAATTTTTTCCTCTCCACGCCATTTCAATCCACGGAGATATTCAAATTCTGGTTCTGTAAAACCATCATAAGGCATGATTACATTTTTTGCATCACGCATAAAGATTGTGTTAATCTTCTGATAAGTGTTTTCTGATTTTTTCTGTGCCATAATTTTACATTTTATAAGTTTTACAATAAGTTTACTTTTGCGGAAATATACTCAGTTGTAGAACTTACTTTGCAAAGATACGAGATCTTTTTGAAATAAAAAAATTTTTTATGTTAATTAATGCAAATTTATAGATATTTCTTTCTATTTATATTAATAACCTCTTATTTTATCAGGGCATTGCTGTTAAATATTCATTCTCATATAGAATCCAGTAATGATAATGATACCCATCCTCAGATATTGGAAAATTTGGTTTATCATCCCATAATCCCAATTCATAATAATGTTGTGCCCTTTGGTAACTATCAAACCATAATACTTCATCTTTATTATCAGTCCATTCAAAATGAATCTTATGGTCTATTATAGTAATATCCTTCAAAAATAATCTGGAAGGCGTTATGAACTTACTGCATAATTCTATTGTGCATCGCATGCTTTATAATATCTTAATGAACATTCTTCAGAATAATATCCGTTAGATGTACCATACCATTTAATATCTACATATCCTTTTATAGTAGCAAATTTATAAAAAGTCCATGTATAATTACTTTGATATGATTCTTTAGCTGGAAGATTCAAATGTTTTACTTCTTCAGCACGTAGCAAAGGAGAATTCAAAAGATCTTCAATATCTCCACATATATCATCTACATCTACATTAGAATATGTACCGGGATGTTGCATAACAAGCTTATCACCATCACTAAATATAAAGGTAACTTTTTCACTAGAATGATATAAGCCTTCAATCTTTACGATGGTTTTACCTACAATATCTATTTCTTTAATACTATCTATATACATATTATTTCAAATTTTAGTAATTATATAATATTTGACTTTTTATTATTTCATTCAAATGAAGAAATATATATATACTCTCCATATACTTTATGATTAATAAACTTAGTAAATGAAGTTCTAAAATGAGTAACTAAAATTGCAGGATAACAAATAGGCTTTCCAAATAGAATATCTTTATTTTCTGTTTGAATTAAACATTTATCTTTTATATATAATTGATAATCTTCTTCATTATACAATAATGCCGTGTCTATTATACGTTCGTTTTCCTTCGATGATGTCAATATTTTGTACATAATATCTATTTTATTAATTAGGACCTAATTATATATAGTTGTCCAAATTTTAATTTAACAATTTATCTTTATAGAATACCCGTTTTTGACATAATCTAAAAGTTCTTCCTCAGTTACTTCGATTTCTCTCCATATAGGTATATAATCAGAGGGTGTTGTAAATCTTTCTCCATCACGAACTCTACGAATATCTGAATCCTGCATCATGGTTTTCCAACCATAATCTTGACTTACTTTTATTTTAATTAATTTAATAAGGCTCATAAAGTTATATCAAATATCATTCTTCTGAATTTAATTCAACATTCCCATTTATTGATGGATCATCAAAAATTCCATATATACTTTTATATGTTCCTAAATATACATCTTCTCTTTCTGCATACCCATGATTATAATAAGGTTTTTCCTGAACTCTGTAATATTTGTATACATCTAATTCTTCATTAGTTTCAAGAATAACATCCTTATTATCGTCATGTACATAATAGCATTCATTATCATCTGCTCCATATACCTTCCCACAAACTTTTACCATGTCAGCGGGACGATATTTAGTAACATCTATTATTGTAATATTATTTTTCATCTTATTTGTTTTCATCGATAAATTTTTCAATCTCATTATAAAGATATTCTCTTTTAAACTGTGATGAATCAAAATCTCCTTTCCAATCAGATTTATAACTTTCATAAGTATATAAAAGACTTGTCATTACCCTCTTAACATCATCTCTTAGTTTACCAGAAAGTTGTACATCCAATCTCTGTGTTGTTCCTCGAATTCCACCATCACAAGGATATGATTTATCAATTTCAGAAACTTCTTTACTTCTGACGTTCACATCCATTTCACGGAATTCTACATTATCAGTTACAAATTTTGTATAACGTTTTTTATAATCCTTATCATCTTTATAAAGATGCGGATAATACCCTTTACTTAGAATTTCATATAAAAGATTTTTATAATCTTCTTTATATGTGGTTTTATGTGCATAGTAATCCTCTATCACCATATCTTCCATTCTATAAAGTTTTATAAAGAGATTATAAATATCTTCCGGTAATTCTTTAAGATATTTGTCAGATTGATTTTTTGTATAACCTTTTGTATATATTGTTATATTATACCATGTTCCTGATGTGCTAATGCCATATCCAGGGCCTTTTACTGTTTTCATCCATTCTTCTGTCCAAGGATTAGCAAGTTCATATACTTTATAATAATCTAACCAATAATCCACTGGAAGAGTTTTCAAAAAATCTTCCTTTACCTCCTGATCATTCATGCGTTTACGAGCATTTGCTGCCGTAGTATAACCCAGTGGATTATTGGCAATATTTTTGCCTTTATAAAAAGGAAAGAACTTATTCATATTTTAACAGCTTATTATTTTTCTGTAAATGTATAACTTACTACCTCAATTGGTGCAGATGTTGAAAATTCTGTATGGCTCCTATACATCTTCTTAAAAAATGGGGTCTTTATAGTCTTGTAAATATAATTTGTTCCTCTGGATGAATATGTACTAATAGGATAATTATCCACCAATGTATATGTACGAGGATTATTAGGATAATATACCTTATAAACCATCGTATATGTACCTTCTTTATATGATGGTCCCACCAGCAGGAATATTCCTTGTATAATACTTATAACTACTACAAATATTAATATTATACCACCTATAAATTTAAAAAATTCTTTCATATTATTCGTTATATCTATTTTATTTTTTAATTCTTATATAAGTATCACTACTTATTCTATGATATTTTTTACCATGCAATATATTTGCATTTACTTTTATTACTCTATCACGAATCCTATTATCATTTACAATTTTATATCGCTGCAAAATGATTTTATGATACAAAGTAATTTTTGGCTTATCAATAATTGTAAGATCTTCTTGGCCAATGACTACATAAATATAATCTTTATAAAATTTATTATAATCTTTTGTATCCCAAACATTCATATTATCCAAGCATCAATTTATGTTCTGCATAACGGCGATCCTTATGTCCGGGTGCAGAAATCCTACACGTCTTTACACCTGCTACTGTATATGCAAAATCATTGCTATTCATTTTACCATTACGTACTCTACAAGATTTCAAACGCTTATAGAAATCTGATTTCATTACTCCTCCTTCTCCACAATTATAAACCAATGAACAAAGTCCATCAAAGAATTCCTGTGAAAAATTGTATTTATATGGTAATGAAGTAATTATACGATTTGCTGCAGCCTGAATAACCTTAATATCTTCATTAAAATATTTGTTAGCCTGTGCCTTTGTAATACGCATATTCTTCTTTACATCCTTACCATGATGCCCCCAACCGATAGAATAACCATTTGAATCCCAATAAGATGTAAGAACACATGTTTCTTGCTGCTTAATAAAGTTCTTTCCATTATTAGAAATACTATATGTCTTTGCAGATGCTACCAAGCTGCAAGCAAAAATCATAACCAGAATTGAAATCTTTTTAATATTCATATCTTTACTGTTTTATTGTTTAACAGTGCAAAGATAAGAATAATTTTTGGTATGAAAAAATTTATTGGCTATAATTAACAAAGAGAGACCGTTTTTAGCAATCTCTCTTTGGAATAAGGTTCTTGATAATTTCTCTGTTCTCTTCTATTGTTAATGGACAACCATTATGAATAGTAAAATAAGAACGTATATATGGTTCATTCTGTGCAGTATAAAGGGTTTTTTCCTCTTTAAAAATGAAACGACCATATTTCTTGCCATCATCATACTCGGTATTCCAATCAATACCTTTCTCCTGCTTCAGAAGTTCAATCTGCTCATCAGTATGCTTTCCTACAAGTGCTTTATGCGGAAGGTATGTCTGTGCTGCTTGTTGTTTAGAATTTCTAATACAATCATTCTGACGGTAAAGAATCCATCCAATTACATCATTATGTGTAGGAACATTCCAACACTTACAATCAAAATGATACAACGGCTGATCTTCCATCATCTGTACCAAATCCTCAGTTGAACATGGAGTTGCTAATAGTTCTTTCCAGATAAGTTGATTAAACTTTGCAGTGGCCAGTCCTGCAATAATAGACTGCATCTTACAGAGTCTATATCCAAAGAATGAATCAGATTCAGGAGTGTCAAAGTCTGTAATTATAAATGAAATTTCATCTGACTGTGCAAATGCAAATTTACATCCCTGAACTTCCTTACATACATATGCAGCTACCTGATTCATAATATCAATAAAGGTATCATCAAATGGAAGTTTAAATCTCTTTTTAATCTTTGAAGAGAATCCGCGACCATCAACCATTGCAAGTACGTAACTATTAGGAATAAGCTTATAATCAGCAAGATCCCTAAAATAATTCATTCTATCTTCTAAGTTATCAAATTTCATATTTTAATCTTCTTTTGGTTTAAATGTTGTTTCATCATATTCTTTAAAGAATTCAAATGTGATACTATCTACATTTGCAATCTCTCTATCATCACTGCCTATAAAATATACAGGATAACAACTTTCTCCAGTTTCCTCATCCTCTGCTTCCATTGATAGGAAATAAACAAAGGTTTTTGTCGGTTCATAAAAGAAATATAAAATGAATATATTCACTTCTGGATTTTGGTGGCGAAATTTATATATATTAATTTCATCTACTGTTTTGAAAAAATCCAAATTATCTCTCTTTACCGTTACAGGTTGATCTTGAAACCAATGAGGAGCTTTTACAATAAAATCTCTTGTTAATTTATTAAACGTCGGTATCATTGTTTTCTATATCATATGTTTTTGTTGGTTCAAAATGAGTCTTTCCCTGCTCTATCCAGCTTAAATATAAAGCTTCATGACTTTTAGCAAACTCAAGTTCTTCTTTAGTATTACGAATTTCTATAAGCCATGACCAATTCTCTGCTAATGACTCTTCAATAATTTTAATTTGACCCCTTAGCTTTTCAAGAATCTTCTCAGATTTCTCTAAATACTTTTCTTTGGCATCTTCTAAAGAAGTAAACAAGAATCCAAATTCATTTCTATCAAGATACTCTTCTGTTATATGAATATCAAATGGGTAGTTTTCCAGTTTTCCTGTCCACCATTCTTTAATCTTCTCATTCTGTACAAATGGTTTTTCTACTCTATATTCATATAAATGAAGCAAACCATGATCTGTTCCTTCACAAAGCATATAGATAATATCACCAGGAACTAACTCTTTTAATAACTTACTCATAATTTACATTAATTATATAATCCACCTCAGATTCCTCTAATGGGCAAACACTTTTAGCAATTCGCTGCATCACATTCTTTGGTATCTGCCCTTTACGTCTTTCAATACAAATATGTACAGGAGTATTGACATTTACACCTATTACATAAGCATTATACTTATGAAGCATTTCTACAAAAGCTCTGCGATAATATGGATTAATATTCATATCATCAATAACAAAACTTTGATGTGCCTTGCAATACTCTTCAATCTTTCTGTTTTCTATCGCAGTAACTTGCTTTTCCTGCTCTCTTGTACCTGATACTTTTTCTCCTTCTTGTGCAATACCCAATTCTAAACGGATATTATCACGAGAAACAATAGGAAGATCTGGACAATGCTGTGCTACCCATGTGCTCTTACCTGAACCAGGAATACCGATCATCATATAAACGGTCAAACGTTCACGTGCATGAAAGAAATCTTTTACTGTATCTTCTGTAGTCTTATCCATATTTTTTAATTTATAATCTCCATTTATATGATGGATAATATTTGGAAACATTTTAAAAAAACGTCTCCAAGTTTGTTTACTAGCCTTTAAACGAGGTATACGAATAGAAGTTGCTCCATAATCTCCCCATGGTAACCACTTACTGGTATCTTTCTTATTTAATGGTGTATTGTCTTTCACTTAATAGCAATCTTAAATTTTTGATCTGTTACCTTACCATTAACAATAGTACTGATAGTATCAATAGTTACACTATCAAGAGAAATAACCAATACCTTAGGGAATTCCTGCACCTGAACCTTTGTGGTATCAAGATACAATGTATCATGCTTTGTAATAGTATCCGTCTTTGCAATATCCGGGAAATCCCATGTTCTTACACTATAATTAAAACACAATGCTCCCAAAATCATACCAAGGATTACAATCCAAATATACTTCATCTTTCTAAAAAATTTTAAATTAATATTCTGTTTTTATTACTAAATCTTTCTCATTAACACTCTTAAGTATCTGCTCAGTTTCTCCTGCCTTATGACCGCGAATAGCATCATCTTTAATATAACATATAGTATATCGAATATCTACATAACATACACACGGATTAGGAATTTCCCATCCATCAAAAGATTCAAGGCGATATGTGGCTTTATCAAAATTGCTATCAAAAACATATGCCCTACATAGTTTCTCAATAACTCTGTCTAAATCTTCTTTCTCACGGAGAAGATCATCATACTTATCAAAAATATTCATACTTTTATTTTATAATTTATTAAATACGTTATTAATAGTTTCCAAACGCATATCTGTTAACATATTCCTAAGTATTCTGTCAACATCATATGTGTCTGTCCAATTATCTATTGTTTCCATTTCCTTAACAGCTTCAATAAGTTCGTCTCTATATTTCCTTATAAGCTGATCCATTATAATACTCATTGCTCAACTTTTATTATTTGATAATTACTTACATTGCGTATAAAACTTTCTCTGCAACTATAATTTTTATTTTTATTATATGGTTTACTGTCAACTTTGCCTATACTTGCATCAGAAATACTGACTATATAACCATATTCAAGTGAATTACGGTCCATTATATATGCAACCTTATCTCCAAGTTTTACTTCATTACCGAAAAAATCTTTCATATACAATATATTTTACCTATTGGTTATCTATAGCATCTTTGATAGTTGTATCAGTTCTAATAATTCTTCTCTTGTTATAGTAGTCCTAATTCATGTAACTTCAATATCATTTCAAATGCTGCATCAACAGGGTTATCATAAATATCAGTAGATAATCCATTACTATAAGTTACCTTATAACTTGGTATAATACTATGATCCCATATCTTGTATATTTTAGGTTCAAATTGAGAAAGTTTATCATCTTTATGGCCATAAGGGATAATCCAGTCATTAATTTGAGGCATTACATTAAATAATGCAGCAAAGCTCCAACAAGGAATATGCTGCGCATGCCATCCATGTCCAAATTCTACAGATATATCATCTTCATAATACATATCTGCACTCCCATGTGGCAGAAACCCTGCTAACTTACGGCTTTGCCCTAAATCTGTATAACTTTTCATATCTTGTTATGCTCTTTCAACCAGCAAATCATTTCAAAAGCAATATCAATAGGTTCGCAAGCCTTATCTACTAAATGATTAGTAGTTTCTATTCTACATTCAATTGTTCGTTTAAACATATTAAAATTTGGTATTAATTTTAATAATGCTGCAAGACTCCAACAAGGAATGTCTTCTTTTGTATTTCTGAACTGACTAATATTACAAGGTTCTACTGCATAAGATACTTTTAATACACCATCGCCAAAGTCAGTAATAGTACATCTACTCCACCACATATCAGCACTCTCAATCGGCAGTATCTCTGCCAACTTCTTTGACTGTTCTAAGTCAGTAAATGATTTAATTGTTGCCATAATTATTCCATTTATTACCAACAGATACTTTCTTGATATGGATGTGGTAAAAGCACTGAATTATCAAATTCAAATGGATAATAACCACCACAAGCACTTCTGCTCATTTGCTCTTTTTTATAGTCTATGACATATATAATCATTCCGTAAATGGGTATATTATTTTCATCAACATATAAACGCATTGTACGAGGTCTTAATGTGTTTCTGTCATAAAACTCATCAAAATTATCCTTATGAGAAGTTTCTGCCTCTTGTATAATCATCTTCATGTCACGTTCAATTGCATAGTGACAATCATAATGATTACCCAAGTATTCAAATCCATTATTTTTTATTGGATATTCTTCTTTCTTAATTGTTGTCATAATTACTCAGATTAAATTCTAATTTTCTGCAAAGTTATAAAAAATAATAGAATTAAAAAAATATTTAGTATACTTTAACATTAATCTATGTAAGTTAACATTAATCCGTGTAATAGTTATCAGGCGTTTTTGGATGTAATAGCTTATGCGTATTACGTGCAATCCAATAAACATAATCATCTACTATATACTTTATATCTGTTGCATTCTTTGCTCCACTCCATGATAAAAAATGACGTAATACTGATCTTCTTGCTGCCTTTACCCTACGAGAACGAATATGAGGATACTTTAATTTATATGGTTTACTAAAAAACTCATCAAAGCACTTTGTACTCGCCTCTCTACAACAAAGATCTTCCAATTTTGAAAAATTCTTAGATTTCTTCTTACTCATATAAAAATAAAACTATTAAGTTTTTATGCTTAATAGTTTTATCTCTTAATTTTATTTTTGCCTATGATATAGAAATAAAATTTCTAAAATTAATATACAAATTGAATCTTTGACTGAACTACAGAAATAGGCTTCCACTCATACATAGTACCTGCCATTGCTTCTGCAAGTTTCTTTTCACAATCAGTAGGATTTACTGCATCAATAAGGTGAATCTCCTTAACAGTCTTTGTTTTCACATTTCCCTTATTATCTTCAACTTCTGTCTCTACTGCTACTGTTACCTGCCAAAAATTATATTTAGGCTCTAATACATTTGCTTGTTCCATTATATTATCAATTTATTTTTGTTTTCATTTGTTTCATCTTCTTTGGGAGCTTTATATTCTGGCATAAGCTCACCACATTTACTACATATATAAACTTCAATAGGAGTTGTCACATCTTGTCCAGCATAACCTATTGCCACACCTGGTATTTTTTTGAAAACATATGCAGGAACAAATGTTTCACATCCACATTTATCACATAGGATAGATGGATATTTCAAAGGATTTACGTGAATGGTGTTTTGCTCTTTCTGCTTAGCACCATTCACGAGTTCTTTCTAAAGATTATTCATTTATTTTCCTCTTTTTTTTGCTGTGCCTTTTCAGCTTCATCCTCAGCTTCACGACGTGCAATAACTGCATCACGCTCAGAAGAAGGAACATCTGAAAGGATTACACGATTATTCTCAATCTTATGAATATAAACCTTATATTCATCACCTGGCTTAATAGCGTTATTACGCATAGCCTCACGAGTTTCATCACTTACAAGTGACTTATGCATCATACCTGTGATAAACTCATCGATTTCTACGAATACACCGTATGGAGTATAGTCAGTAACATGACCGGTAAATACCATATCCTGATTCTTCTTAAGCTGCTTTGCAAGCTCTTTAAGCTTGATAGGAAGAATTGTATTCAAATACTTCTTGCGAGAAACAACAAAACCAATATTCTTATCGTAGCTCTCTACCATAACCTCAAGGCTCTGGCCAACCATTGACTCATAATCTGTCACACGGTTCTTTGCAGCCATTGATCCTGGCATAAATGCCTTAACAACACCCATAATCTCAACAACAAATCCACCCTTATTAGTAGAAAGGATTGTAGCAATATATGCCTTATTATTTGCTGTTACCTGATCAGCCATCTCTTGAGTAATCTTTGCTACATAACCATCCCAAATAGATGCCTTTTCTGTATCAGTACCAACCTTAGCATAAAGATCCATTCCAAGAATTTGCTGCTTAAGCTGCGGAACACCAAGACATTCAATAAATGATGCCTTATTAAGTGTCTGTCCACCTACAGCAATAGTGTTCATAAATTTCTGCTCCTTATCCAAATCAATAATGATATTAGTTTCACCATTATTAATTGTCGCCATTACTGTATTTTCATTTACTGGCTCCAAATCTGTAATATTAACAAGAGCATTCTTTGTAAGTTCCTTACTTACAGGTGCCTTACCACCACAAAGTTTATCATATACCTCTTGTGCATATGCTTCATGACAATAAACTTTGTCTTTTGGATTATTAACTACAACGTTCTTATTAATTTTTAATGAACGTCCATTCCAACCATCTTCATACATACTCCAGTCAAAGTCCTCTGGCTTTTCCTGTTCTGGTCTACGTGACCAACGTGTTATAAGGTTTGTCCTAATAATAGGCTCTGTAACCTTGATGGTTTTTGCATCTTTCTCTCGAAGTTCGAGCAAACGCTCCTTAGTTTTCTTTTCCCATTCTGGATGTTTGGCGACTGCTGCGCCTGAATTATAAAATCTTGCCATTTAATTTAATTTTTTAAAACGTAAATAATGTTATCTATCTCTTATCTATTCTGTACTGCAGCAACAACAATTTTAGAAGTTCCTGCATCAATTAGTATTCTTGAACTGTTTTGTGTGTCTAATGTGATTCTGATTATTCCATTAATTCCCTTTGTAGCATTAATAAAGTTTTCACGGAAAATCACTGTTGATGTTTCACATGCATTACCTTCTGTATAATATCCTAAAAGATAATCATATGCATTATTTGATTCATCATGTGCATATAATGCCCAATTTCCATCATCTGCTTTCTTTGAATAGAATTTTATTGCATCTCTACTCTTATCTATAGTAAATACAGATGAAATTTTTATAAGATTGTTTATTGTTTCTGATGTAAGTTCAAATATTTCGGATTCCTTAATGTAGCAAACAATATTCATAAATGTATCATCATCACATTTATAAAAATATTCACTCAATACACTACATTTAATGTTCATCGTCAAAGACATTGAATGTAAAGTAATTGTTTCTCCCTGATATTCTGTATATATATTCTTTGAATCCTGAATATATTTTACATTATTACATACATCAAACTTTATAGACATTGTATGTTCAGATTCAGAAAAAGTCGCAAAAACATCAATAAATTTTGATAAAATATTGTAAATACCAACTTTTACTCTTGAAGCAGATGGAAATGCAGTACCATAACTACTTCCTGCCCAATCATTTACTTCATTACCTTCATTATCATTAATAAACATTAATTCATATCCAGCATCTTCGAATGTAATGCGTGAGTATTTGACTATTGACTTTTCTGGTGGAAAGCACTTTGCTACAAAAGCTTTCTCTACTAAATCTACCTCTAATAAAAGATTTGGCTGTATATCCTTAAATCCTTTTAACCATGCTACAAAATTAGCGGTAGAATTATTAATCTATTTAAATTTTAGTTCCATATCTCTAAATTATTTTATTAATTATTATATGTTTATACAGTTGAAAAGTTTATATATTTTTTATGATACTATTAATTCTTTTTGTGTGATATAATTGGATTTGTGATTGTGGCCATTTGGTATACATACGTGAAAACCATGTATGATAAGCAAATGGAATATGTTCAGCGGAAGTCATTACAACACTAGTTAAACCAGAATTATCTATATCCACTTCTTCTGTTTCTTCGGATGGATCATATAAATCAGTTCCAAACATATAGTATATAGGTTTACCGGTCGCAATAACTAAAGCCTGCTCTGTTGCATAATAAGGTTCAGCATTTGACTTTACTTTATCATCGTCCGTAGAATAAGGTATCTGATGTGGTTCAACAGGATTATTTGGATCATTCCTTACAATAGAAGCATAAGGTACTTCTTTCTTATAAGTATTATCTCTATATTCCTTTATACGAATAGTTGATTCTTTAGCATTACTCTTAAGCTCTTGATATAATTCTGTATTTATATCATGCTTAAATTCTTCATAATTAAAGGTAAAGTTTACGAGTTTATTTCTTTCTTCTAAAAATTTATTAATTTTCAAATTCTTTATATTCCAAAAACTTATAAAAGCATTTACAAAAATTTGTGAATGGTTTCTATGACATATTACAGTACCATCCTGCACTCCTGCTAAGCACTTACCAGAATTCATGAATTTTTTAAATTCTTCTATAAGTGCAGACATGTTACTGATAAAGCAATCATCATCTATATAGATAGCATAATCAAACTTCTTCTCATACAAAGTTACTATCATATAAGAGAATGCTTCTTCACCATAATATGGTGCATGGTTTTTAGTATTATATCCAGGAATAACCATAAAATTATGTGTAGGCACATAATCCAAATAAGTTCTCATAGATGCAAGGAATGTTGTACCAGGCATGCATTTACTATTTGTTACCACACAAATTTTATTATTATATATAAAGTCTTGTATTTGCTCAACAGTTTGTTCTAATATCATAATGATGTATCTATAAAATTTATAATTTTTTTAAGATCTGCTTCTGATCTATTTCCAAGTTTCTGCATAAGAATACCCCATAATTTAGCTGCTTCTGATGCTTTTCCTTTTTTGTGTTCTTCTATATAAATCAAATAATCATTACCCGGATCTGCTGGATCTGCTGGATCTGTTGAATCCCACCAAACTTCATAATATTTTTCATTATCTGGTATCCAATGTTTATCTTCCAATTCTTTTGGTATATAATTCTCTTTCCATATACCCTGGCTATAAAACATATCCAAAACTTTATCACCTTTCATAAAACTATGTTTATGATCCTTATACGTAGTATGATAATAAGGATGTGGTGATGGTATTTCCATTATTTTTTCCATATAGATTATTTGTTTACATTTATGTTTATACCACAAAAGGATAGTAATAATAATATTTGATATATATTGATTTGTTTAACATCATATCCTTTAATATCAGTTAAATATATCTTTAGCAAATCAATATCTATGTTTTTACCGGCCTTGATATTCTTTTTAAAATATTCATAGCAATCATTGAATACTCGCTTTGATTTTTCATCAATATTTGCGCGCTCTAATATTTTATTCTTTATTTCAATAGAAATTTCTTCATCAGAAAGTTTACTTATTCTTTCTGACCATTGCTCATATGTTTCCTCCATTATCTTCTTCATTATTTTTATAGTAGCATATGTAACAAGGTTTTCCATATTGCTCACATAATTCTATATCATGTTTTGTTCCGTGTGATTCACCATCCCAAAAAGCAAAACATATATCACAATATTTTATTATATCAACATTTCTAACAAATCCAGCACGCCTACCGTATTTTTGCCAGTCTGCTTCATATATCTTTAAAGAGAGATTGTAGTTTTTAGCGAACTGCTCTCCTAATTTGTCAGCACCGCGAGCTCCACCAGAAACAATCTCTCTTATACTGTAATTTTCATCTATACATGTCTTATAGATGAATTTACAAAGTTTATCATAATCATTAAAATCTCTTGACCCTACTATTGCTGCTATCATTGTATCCAGCTTATTTCATTTTTTAAAGATGCACATGCTTCATCAGCACTTGCAAACAATCGGTCTTCATTATAAAGATTTGTACCGATTTCATAATTAATAATTGCTCTACCTACACTGTTATGTTGTTCAACAACTATATTAATTTTTTCAATATATCCTACCATTAATTTTCTCTGTTCAAAATCAATAGTATATACTTTATCGTCTATATTAAATTTTGTATTGATATTCATTTTTTATTCAATGTTATATTATCTTCTTCTTCAATTTCTCTGAAAAATATACCACTCAATTCTGCTGTACATTTTCTTGCATCACTATCATAATATATAGTTTGCTCTAAATTATCTAATTCAGCTGCTGGTCTCCAACCTTCTTTACCCCATTCATTAAGGATTTTTATAACATCATCCCGAAATTTCCAACTTCCACATTTATAATCAGATTCAACATCTATAAATTCAGAAAGTTCTTTATACTCATATTGTTTCATAATACAGCATCTTCTATACTAAGTCGTTTAAATAATCCTTTATAATTACATTTGCATTCATGGGCTTCTCCATAAAATCTAACATGTGGTTCATATAATTTTATTAATTCCCAACCATCATGTCCAAATTTATTGAGTTTATCTATAAGCTCCCTATCAAATGAACCTGCATGAGTCTCATAACCTATATCTTTAATAAGATCAAAATCGAAAAATTGATATTCTACTTTCATCTGAAATTAATTTTATATTGCCACCTCATAGATTTTAACTGAGGTACTTTATTAATATCAACATCTATCTTGCCTTCCAATATATCTGAAAGCCACATAGGCTTACCATAATTACGGTCTACTCCTACATCTTGGTGATGTCCTCCATTACGTAATGATATAGCCCACTCTTTATCACTTCCCTTAAAGTATGTCAAATCCTCATAAGTATGCAAATGACCATGAATGTTTATACATCCTAAATAATCATCCTGAGGATAATGTGAAATTGTGATTACACAAATTACTTGAGCTCCACGATAAATTTCTAAAATATACATAGAACTCCAATACCATGCAGGATATACAACAGACTGATTTTGTATATTCAATTCTTCAAATCCAGAATCATTACCTACAAATTTAACAGTTCTATATAAATTATTGTTATCATGATTACCGCTGACATTATACCATTTACAAGGAATAAGTTTATTTCTAAAATTTAAATAATGCTCATAAGAATTCTGCCCAGAAGCAAAAATAAAATCACCACAATTTATAACCATGACTTTATTTCTCTTAGATGGATCTACTGCACTTATAGCATCATTTATATTTCTTACAAATACATCCTCCATTGTTTCTACATCCTTTATACCAGGAATGTCAAGGCGCTTTGTATAATAAAGAATATTCTTATGATTTAAATGCAAATCACTTGTACATAAAACATAAGGAATATCGGCCTCATCTATACGAATAATTGGAGGACCTTGTATTAATGTATTATTAAATTCTCTCATTTTATTTCTTTTATTATTTCTACAGGACTTTCTTTATATGATATACGTTTAATATATTCATCTATTTGTTCCTGTGTTATTTCTATATTTTTTACAAAGGTATCTATATTATAGTCTATTGATATACCAGCAGGAAGTTTAAAAAATGCTTCTAAAACCCTGTGTTTTTTACAATAGTCAAGATAATATTTAATATCTTCCTCTGTTTTTATATTATATGTTGGGAAGTAACAATATTCTGCTGTAAGCTGATTTTTTACCCATACCATCATTTTCGATATTTTTGCTTTATCTCCAAAAATATTAAAATTCTTCTGCATATAAGTAAAGAAATCTTTTGCCTGCGTAGGATATTTCAAATATGGCAATCTATATATGGTATAGTCTTTATCTCCATAAAAAGCTTCACCAAAACCTACAAAATATAAACGTTCTTCTGTTGCAACAGGTTTTCCTTTTTCGGAAGGCTTATAATTTATATTAATTCGAGGAACTGTAATAAAAATACAATGTTCATTTGTCCAATAATAAGTTATTCCTTCATTTCTTTCATAATGATTATATACTTCTACTGCATATGCTTGAAATTCGCCAAAATCTATTTTTACGATACGCCATTCTTCTTGTTCCCAACCATGATGTACGCCAAACCATTCTTTATGTATAATATCATCTTTGATAATTTCTACATATTCTCGATGGTTTCTAAATATATCATCAAATGCAAAATACCCCAAATCAACTTTTCCGAGTTTTACTCCTGGAACAACAGCTTCAATTTCTAGTAGTCTCTTCATTTCCCATGAATGTTGATCAGCTAATGTTTCACCAGGTGCCCACCATTTTGGATCTTTATACATACTATCCAATGGAGCACGTGCTTCACCGGTCTTTGTCCAATAACTTTTAATAGTAGTTATCTGATTAAGCTTTGAATGTTTCTCAACATTAAAGATTATATTTAACCATGTATCAATATCTAATATTTTACTCATATATTTGAATCACTATTAAGTGTATATTTTTTACCCTCTAATCTTTCATATAAAGCAATGCGCCTTTCAATATCAGCAGTTTCTACTGGAATTAACTTCTCTCCCCAACCAAATCTTCCAGATTTATAATCATCAAGTCTATATTTACCATGTTCTATCTCTTCCCAAAGACAACGAATAAGTTCATGGTATTCATTATCTGTTAATTCAATGGTGGTATTATTCTTTATTTTCTTTTTTAATGATTTTAATGATTCTGCTCGAAGTTTCCAATCTTCTAAAGATTCAATCCATTCATCTATTTCTGATTTATCCATATGTCCTTTTAGACGCATGTCTATAGAATTATTAATCATCTTTAGACGTCGTAATAGATTCTCTTCATAACAATCTAAATCAACACAAAATGAATGATATTCATCTTCTGAATAATTAATCTTTACTTTTTTCATTTATAAAGTTCAACCGTTCTATTAATCACTTTTTGTAAATTCTCGTTATCCATGCATTCAAGAATATACCATGTAATACAATCTAATGGCCCATTATGATTATCTCTTGCTTCTTCCCATTTCTTCCACAAATGGTCTCCAAGACTATATTTCCATTTTTCAGGATCAAAATCGGGTCCATTAATTACATAATTACATTCGCCTTTTGTCCATCTACAACAAAAATACTGAAGTACTTGCTTAAATTCCTTTGCTGTCATACTAACTTATTTTTTAATCATAAATGTCATAACATAACTTACATTCTGAAGAATGTTCTATACTAAATGAGTAATTATGACATCCTCTTGAACCAACTTCATGAAATATCAATGTATGACCAGCGCTATCTTTAATTACAGAATGCCTTATAATATTATCATAATATTCTTGGGCACTTACTTTATTAGGATTCAACATTATTTTTTCTTCACAAGAAAAAGTAGATTTACAACCTACAAAAATCAAACTAAACAATAAAATATAAAATAGTTTTTTCATTAGTCGTATATATCTTTAAGTATCAAAATCAAACCGGCTGCTAATTTTTTAGTAGCTTCATCATCTACGTTTTTTATTAGGGATTTAAGAGCTTCAATAGCAACATATCCAACTCTATCATCAGATTTATCATCACCAAGCATCTTAATAAGATCCTTTGTCATATCAAGGGCTAAATCATATCGTTCATCTGTAATCAGTGAATCTAAAATTTCTTCAGAGGTTACATAAGGAACACCAAATTGATCTTTCTTTACAATATATTCCTCATCACCATTATTCAAATATATTTTTTCTTTTTTCATTTCTTTATCTTATTTTCATATTTAACTTCGTCATCTCCGTTAAAAGACAAATATGCCAAAGCTTTAAATAATGTGCCTCTTATTTCATCTGGACACATTCCGCCACTAGTAGAAATCTTTACTGTTGGATGAATAAATGGATTAAATTTCTCTTTTTTATTATTAAAAATACTTATATAGAAATCTCCATTATCTCCATGAAATACACGAAGAACCATTCCATCTGCTTCATCGCTAGCCAAATACATCATATATTACCCTCCTTATATTGATCTATCCAATAATCAGCTTCTTGATCCATAAATTCTTCTTCAGCTTCATAGCATTCTGCCAAAAATTGGTTATAATCATATTCTATTTGTTTTAGAAACTCTAATAAAGTATCTTCTCTGCATGTAATCCAATTAACATTATCTTCTCTGAAATGCACACCTGGAAGTTCTCTTATAAATAATTCTAAATTATTCATATTATATTAAAATTGGTAATGATATACTTGTTGATAGAAGCCAAACTAAATTCTTTTAAATAGTGGAGGTTCCATTTTAAGACGTTCAGTTTTTAAAAACTCACGTCTTTCACGACAGTATTTTTGAAACTCCATATGCTTTTCTATTTCTTTTTTTGATTTCATATTTAAAAAATGTTTATTGCCAACAAGTATATCATTCCCTTAAATTTTATCACGTTCTGTTAAATAAAAATACAAATGACCATATATTTGCCATGCATAGAATAACCTATATTTTTCTGGGTCTTTCTCTTGATCTGCATGTTCAAAATTATAAAGGAAATCTTTTACACAATTCATACGCATTCTTTCATGTACCATATATAGCAATGAAGGTTTTGTATGATATTTCTGATTCTTTACATCATCCGGATCTTTACGAATAAACGGATTTTCTGCGTCTTTTATTTGCTCAGTAACATCCAATACAATTTTCTTGATAGATTCCCAATGATCCTTACTTACTTGAATATTTTCATCATAGTCTTCTAAAATATTCTTAAGGACTTCAATATATTCTATCATTTTTGGTGATGCTTTTAATACAATATCATCTGATAGTTCTTTATATTCTTTTGGAACTCTGTGATACTTTCTTTTTGGTTTTTCTACAATTTCTGTTTCTTCTGTTTGCTTTGCCTTTGTCATGACCATCCGTTTTTCTTTTTAATTAATTCCCAAACTTCATCATATTTTTTACACTCTTCCATTTTCTTCATAGCTTTTGTATAATCTATTAACCAATCAGGATGAAGTTTTACAGGGTTGACATTTATATTATAATATTTGTTTACAGGCATAATTCATAATTATTTAATTTCCACTTCATAGAAATAAAGGTAATCTATTTGCTTTGTATCTTTTTCTATTTGTTTTATAATTTCCTTCATTTCATCAGAACTGCACTGATAAATTTTATCATTATAATTTTCACAAAGTTCTACTCTATGATTTCTGCCATTATGACGTAAATATGCTATACGATAACCAATTTTTTCTGGTTTTGGTACCATATCATGTTTAATTCCATTCCATCCACATGTATAACAATGTACTGAATTACAATCCTTATAATCTTCTGGATGTGTGGGATCATATATATAACCTGCTAAGGTACTACTATTATTTCTGCTATGACATTTTGGACAACAATAATGCTCTTTACTGTATTGTTCCATAAATTCCATGTACTCCATAAATATTCTACTTAATTTCTTATTTGTATATGTTTATTTCAATTTTGTTTATTTGGTATAATAATTTATCCATATCGCGTTTTTATTAATAATACTTATAAACTTATCATAAATTAAAAACAAACGCGATATGGATTCTTACTCACATTTTTGAAATTTTTTGAGGAAATCTTCTTTTTCACGAATATACTTAGGCTTATCTGTCATATCATTTACATATATAATTGCATCATACCATTCACCCGTAGTAGGATCCTTCATTCGACACTCTTCAATAACTCTATAGTAATGATCATTCTTTGGATAATAATAACGAGGCTGTTCTATATTAAATTGTTTTATCCATTTATTTTGAAGGTCCTCAATTTCTTTATCAGACATTTCTTCTCCCATGCCATTCATCAATTCATCGATCGCTCCCCAAATACCAGACATGTCATGAAAATTATAAACCAAATGTGGATCTTTACCCCATTCATTAACTATGGTTAATAATCCCGATGTATCTATTAATCCATAAAGATAATGTTCGAATTTCTCATATCCATTATCAAAAATATACTTAGCTTTCCTCCCCTTCATTTTTCTCTGCACTTCCTTTTTCAATTACCGGTTTTGTATCTGCTAACAATAGGGCTTCAAATTCTGCATATACTTTATCAAAATTATCCTGTGTATCATCTTTTGAACGCTCCTCAAGGTTCTCAATCTGATTAATATAATAATTGATAATATCACCCAATGTAACATTCTCTGGAATCTGATTATCATAACGAATCATCATTGCAGTAAGCAAATGAATCAATGGTAATTCTACAATGGCAACTTCCGTAATATATTGCCTCAATTTCAACTCTTGTTTTGTCATATTTTACTAATTTATTTTATACTATTTAGAATCTGTTTAAATAATGAAATTTAACATTTTTTAACAGGAATTTTATAAACTTTTTTCTTTGGTGTTGTATAATTCATATGAGCTTTGCGAATATGAAAAATATATTAATAATATATAAAATATTCTAAAAAATTTAAAAAACACTCTTTTCTTTGTTACTTTCTTTTCTAATTTATAAACTTTGTTAATCTCTTTATCTATCTGAAATGTCTCATATGCCATTTAAGCATATCATTCATATAATCATCATTTGGATCTATACGTTCTTTTAGTTTTTTACATATCTCTGGCATTAGGCATGTTCCCCACTTATATGGATGTTTAACGAGATAATCAATTATATGATTTTCATCAAAATCAAAATAATCTTCAGTAAACCCAGAAACATGTTGTGAACCATTATGTCTCCATGCATCAGGAAGATCTACATCAAATAACTCATCTTTCCAATAACCTTTAATACAAATTCCTAATTTCATATTATATTATTCAAAAAATATATTATATATTATTATACCAATAAGTGCCAATATTATAATAAATACCTCTACAGGCCAAAATATACTTAATAGTATATCAACAATAAATGGATTTGTGGAGTCTTTTAATAAAATTAAAAAACATATTATTCCAAAAATATAAAAAAGAAAATATATCATAATTACTATTTATATTTTACATATTTACTACTTGCATTCTTTTCTGCAGCTCTTCTGGATATTGAGTTATCGTTTCTTGATATAACTGCCCAAAATTTCCATCAAGTATATATGTAGTACACCAGTCAGTAGGTGTTCTGTTTCCTCTACCGATTGCCTGAATAACAGTATTACTTGTTTCAGAATTATACCAGCGAGGAAATATCTTAACCTTTGCCAATACCAAATTATCACCAAGGTTTGGATAAGGTATTTTCATAATAATAATGAATCGACATCCATCATCCGGAAGGTCAATACCTTCTGTCAATGTAGGTCCTACCAATATTCCATTATCACTGTTTTCAAAATCATATAATGTATTATTCTTTTCCTTTGAACTTCCATATATAAACATTCTCTTACGTATATTATCTGGCATCATTTGGAATAACCTCAAAGCATTCTTATATGAACCTGTATGTATAATACCTTTTTCATTATTATGCTTAGCAGAAGAAATAATCTGCATAATCAGTTGCTGCATTGGCTGAAAATTCTGCTCTATATAATATTTTGACATCTTATATTTTGGCAAATAATATATAGGAGATTTGGTAAAATCAAAGGTTGATGGAATTCTCATCATCTCTGATTCTTTAGAATTTGTCAACTTTATGCCAATATTCTCATCAAATGCATCATGTGCACCAACAGTAGCGGATAGCATAACTTTATAAGGAGAATTCTGCAACATATACTTATTACATAATACATCCTCCTTTGCACATGCGAATGTTATACTTCTATTCTGTTCTTGATCTATGCCATTATTCTTTACCAGATAATCTAAACAATGTTCGCCACATAAAGATACAGCTTTCATAAAATTGAACATTGTTTCTTTATATTCCAATACCCATTCACTTGCTTTTAGCAATTTCATTTCAGCTTTTGAAACATCCTTACCATTCTTTAATTTATTCTTTAATGTGGTAGATATAGATTTAGCGCATTCTGCTACTGGCTCTATAATACGATAGAAAGAAGAATAATTATCAAGAATGATAGCTTTATCATCTGTATTATACATTGCATCAAATGTTTCCGTAAGATCCTTATGTATAAGAGGTATCGAAAAATGCTTGGTAACAGGTATTAATTCACAATCTTCTGCTCCCTCCGGATGATTCAAATATTGCGTACGAGGAATACTGAAAGCATTATCAATAGCATATTCCATAACAGACTCTATTGACATGAAATGTGTTTTTGGATATATGTTAGGTTGGCAGAACATTTGTATAATATTTGGAATATTATGACACTCATCACAGAATATCACATTTCTCTGACCAAATATCTCTCCATCTGTTAAATTAACATAATGCAACCATAACTGATATGTCATAAGAGTTACTTTGGAATTGATTGCTCGTTTTCTTTCTCTTATATATTCACATGTATGTGCACATTCAAAACCTGCTTGTGCTGCTGCATTATAATCCATTAATACACGATATGATGTATTCTTTAGCTTACAATATCCTAAAGAAATATCTTGGCCATTCATATCACATATATAATTGCCTTTACTTCCCTTTAACATACCAAAAGGAAGTTTCTTATCCTTTATAAAATCTGCATATTGTTGCCAAAGGTAAAGATCTGAGCAAAGTATATAAGACTGTAATTTATAGAAATCATATAAAACACCTGCAGATATAAGGCATAATAAAGATTTACCTGAACCTGTAGGAGCTTCTATAATAGTAGTCTCTGTATTTTTATTGACTATATTATTAATTATAGAATATATTGTTTCCAACTGATGTGGTCGGAATTCAAAATTTTGTAAATTAGTTGATACCCAAGTCTTTATGTTTTTTATAATTTCTTCGGGATTGACCATTTATTTTTAAAAATATTTTATAAATTATACAAAAATATTTGTGATAAGTCCTTATTTAACAAGGCTTTATCTTTAAATTTTTAAGGCTTTTTATATCATCTGGAATTGCTGCTGCTTTTTTCTGTGCTTGCTTCTTCTTTTCCTTTAATTGTTCAGCTATAGAATCAATTTTTTTATTAAAAGTTTCTATAGCTTTCTTATATGCAGCAATACATTCTTTCTCTGTAAAGAAAAAACCCTCGCAATTCTTTCTAAGATCTTGTCTATTATTATAATTAATGCCTGCAGCAAAATAAGGAGACTTTATATCTCCCAATTTTGTAGTTTCATTAACAAATGATTTTATATCAAATATTAAATTTAACCTGACATAACTTTTAAAGTATGCATGCTCTGACTGCAATGCATCTTTATATTGTTGCTCTATTTCTTTAACTGTATATTGCGCATAGCCAATAGGTTGGGGCTGGAGCCAATGAGAATTTGGGAGTTCAATCATCTTATATACAATACCCCATAATACTTCTCCTTTTTGAAAAGTATGTTCACATGCTACTTTAGGACTCATAAGATTTACCGATTTTTAAGAAATAATTAGTTGGATTAAATGCAAGGCTGGTATATGCATTCATCTTTTTTTGAATGCACTCAAGCTCTTTCATAACAGACTCGGATAATTCCGCAATATAGTTTGCGATATATGCTTGAGCAATAGCCTTAGTAGTACAATAGAACCCTTCAGAAGTACCATATTGATCTGTATTGAGTCCCAACATCTCTTGTGAGATCGACAAATTGTCACCATCGTCAATTATATCATCCAAATAGCGACGATATGACACAAAAACATATCCGCCATCTGTATATACATCCTCTACGATAACCTCTAATGCCTTAGGCACTTCTATCTCCATTCCTTCTCTAGTTTCTCCATAAAGGTTTACTATATACATAGGATCACCCTTCTGAAGTTGCTCAAAGGTTTTATTTACCATTTTTACTATTTTTGCCATAACTATATAAATTTTTATTTGTACTGCGAAGATACATATTATTTTATTATAATGTATAAAAATATAGTTAAATATTACTAAATTTTAACTTTTATAATAAATTTATAATATAATTAGCAAATATTTTAAATTTTATATGATTACTGTTAAAAGACTAAATAAGAAATACGGTAAGAGAAAACTTCATGTATATGAAGATAATAAATTGCTCGGTGAAATAGGTGAACATTGTCATTGGATATATATTTCAAATAGGGAAAATCATGAAATACTCAGAAAGGTTGCAATGGAAAACCTTTGGTGGTTATTACATTCCGATAATCCTGAAAGATATTTAGAATTAGGATATACAGAAGAAGAAGTATGGAAAGAAGCATGTGATAAATGGAATAAAGGACATATTATGGGTACAGATGGTACAATGTCTGCATTTTTTCCGGGTGAATATGAAGTTGCATTAAATTCTATTAATAATAAGTAATTATGATAACCATAAAGAAAATCAATAAAAAGCAAGGTAAACGCAAGATTAATGTATATGAAGATGGAAAACTTCTTGGATATGCATTTGATGCTTGGGGATGGTTAGGTGTTTCAAATATGGAACATCATGATATAATACGGAAAGTTGCAATGGAAAATCTTTGGTGGTTACTACATTCAGATCATATTAATGAAGATTATACTGAGCAAGAAGCTTGGCAAGAAAAAATTGATAGTTGGGATCATGGAAGAGTAGTATTTCATACAAATAATACGTCTGTTTTCCATGACAATGAAAAAGAAATAGTATTGAATTCTATTAATATATGACTTTCGCCAAAAATAATAATATAATTTATATAAATTTAGACTTTAAATTAAATGGATCAAAATATATAGCAAAATATATCACAACCTTTATTCGGACAAGCATCCCAACAAGTTAATCAACCACAGCAAACATAGATAGGTCAAGGACGAACATTAGAAGAAGAATTAAATGCACACAGAGAAAAGTGGACAAGTGAAATAACTTCAATGAATGAGCTCATGAAGACTTTACCAAAGGTTGATGAATTATTAGGTACTATTTATGCAAAACGTCAAGATGCAGTGGATTATTATCATTCAATGAATAATGTTATATTAAAGCAAATGCGAGAATATAAGAAAATGTCGAATGATATGTTTAATAATATTAAAGTCAATGGATATAACGGACTTAGGATGCCTAATGATACTGCAATTACAAGGTGTGTAGAGTCTGAATTAATGGATAAGAAATCTGTGATAGATTTATTGACAAACCATAATAATTATATCAAAGAAACCATTACAACAATAGATAATTTGATATATGGAATAAATCAAAAGATAAAATTAGGAGAAATACTAAATAGCTTAAAATTTTAAATCCTGACCAAATATTTGATCAGGATTTATTTTTATGTGAATTTTACAGGATTCTTATTTGCAAATTTATTTGGATTATAATATGAGTTTCCATAAGTAGAAACTGCATTATTATAACTTGCCTATTGCATCATTGTAAAGAATGCATGATTTTCCTTTGGTAAATGGAAAGGACAATCTTTCATCTTATAATTATCTGTACCTATTGTGCCCAATGTATTACTCATATTATAATAAGCTATTTTTATATTTATATTAATTCTGATAATGGTTTAATAAAATGTGCTAATGTATATGTTCCTATAGAATAGCTTGACCATGCTGTTTTATATTCATCTACACTTTCATCAGGTACATATATACCTAATAAATTTGTATCCTATAAACCTAATTTATTGGTATTACCACCATTACCTATTGATGGTGGATTAGCTGCTCTACATATTAATTTTTCTGGTGCAACATTTGAAAATGCATCATATCCTATAGATACTACATTGACACCTATATCTACTTTTTTTAAATAAGTACAACCACTAAATGCACTTCCAGCAATAGATGTTATAGTATTTCCTAATATTATCTCCTCAAAATAACCATTCATAAATTGGCCAGTATCTATTCCGGTCATATGTGAATCAGTTGTATCTATTTTTTTACAACATTTTAAAATATTACCAGCATTGATATATGTATTTTTATTTACTGATGGACCAAATTTTAGTGTATTGATTCCATATTCACCATTATTATTTCTTACAGCAGATGTAGGATAATAAACATAGAATGCATTAGATGGATCAATATAAACAACATCCCCCATCGGAAGATTCATAAAGTTTATACTGGTATATGCATCAGGACCCGTATCATGCACATATATATCTCCTAATGAAGAATTTAATACATCTAAATCAACAATCAAATTAGTATGTACTTTATTATAAATATTGCAAATAGATTTAAAATTTAAATTTATATAATCATACTAATTTTTCCAGTTTAATTTAACCTTTTTTGAATAACTAGAACCCGTATTTAAATTAAATATAAATGCAGAAGTATCTAAGCGATTAACATTACTATTTGATAAATCTATTTCTACTGCATATGTATTTGTTGAATTTATACTATATGGATAATTACATATATCATTTAATGTATACAATGATGCATCTGGACATTTTGTATTAGATATATCAAATTTTACCAAATTTTCATATAATGGTGTATTTTTTATAAAGCTCTTCCCAATATATTTTATAGAAGTATCTGATAAATCGCATTCATAATCTGTATTACTACCGAGTTTACTTATATTAGTATTTGCTAAACATGATACATCAAAATAATTAATATTTTCTAAATTTATTGCATTTAACTATTGGTGATTTGCAAATACTTCTTTTGACAGTTTATGTAAGTTTTGTGGTAATACAATAGTTTTTATTATATAACTATTATTACTATATAATGATGTACTTAATCCGCCTTCTCCTATTTCCGTAATAGTGTTAGATAATACCAATGTTTCTTTGAATGTATTAGTAGCACTATATAATGCATATTCACCTATCGTTGTTAATTGTGTATTTTCTAAGTCTATATTAACTGACGTGTTTCTAAGAGATTCCCTTTGCAATATTCTGATATTATCTAAGTTTATGTCAGATAATATTATACAGTTTTTAAACATACCATATGGTAATGTTGTCATATTATTTGGTAATATAACACGCTTTAACATTTGACAATCACTAAATGCTTCATAACCATTATACGTACCACCACTAATAGAACCATATCTATTATCATAATTTAAATCAGATAGATTAGGATAATTTACAATACTAGCAGGTATTTCAACTTCCTTTAAATTATTACAATTCGTGAATGATTTATAGCCAATCCATTTAACATTTTTAAGATTTATATTTTTAATACCAGAATTATAAAAAGCATTCATACCAATATATTGTATATTGTCAGGCATATCAAATGATTTTAATAATGGAGTATTCTAAAAACATGTGTTTCCTATATATTCTACGGTATCAGGTATATTAATAGATTCTAATACAGGCATTGAACCATTATAATGTATACAATTTACATGTGTAGTATTATTTTTATATTCTATACTTTTTAGTAATTGGAGATATAATTGATTGGTATTTGCTGCATCATTATGTATAGATCCATCTAAATTATGAATATTTATAGGTTTACAATCTATAGTTCTGTAACATCTTGAATCATCTGGTAAATATAAATTTGTTACTGTTGGCATCTGAACAAAAATATAATTATAATTTTGAGAATCATATATACAGTCATGATCAAATATAAGATTATCTATAGTAAATGTATTATTATTTGTATCTGCTGCATTAAAAGATGACTATAACTTCAAATCTTTTGTAATATAAAAATTATCAAGATGTATATTACCACTACTATCACCAATACCCTAAAAACTATAATATATTTGCTTTACTTTATGATCAGGATAATTACATATATTTAATTTCTTGAAATTCTTTATTCTGCAAAAAGCCTATGAATAAATAGAAACTTCTGCTGTTGGTGGGATTGTTAATGTATGATTATTAAAATCTATATTATTAAAAGCAGAACTACTTATTTCTTTTATTGTATTCGGAAATACTAGATCATTTGATAATTCTATACAATTTCCTGGAGAATTACCACAAAATGCACTATAATTACATTGCTCTAAATTTGATGGCAATACTGGCATATTAATATATACTTTATCATAAATATAGTTAAATGTAAGACCAGACCCTTGCATATTTTTTAAATTATCTGCTGTCGAAAAATCTATATTTAATTTAGCAGAAGCATCATCATTTTTATACCATGAACCATAACGTATATCTGATATATGCTGGCCAATTTTTAAATTTAATGAAGTATCATCAGCAAATGTATAAGAAAAATATTGCATATACTATACATTTTCATTATCTTCAAATATAATGTTATGTAAATTATTATTAAGCCCTGATGGATAAACAAATGAATATTGGTCATTTATTGCAGAAGAAAATGAAACTGTTTCTACATTTTCTGCAGTTACAGGTGAACCGTTTTTACAAAATATATGTAATAAAGTAATATTATTAGGTATGTGAGATAATACCGTATTAAATTTCGACATATAATCTTCACCCTAATACAGATCAAAATTCGTATTATTTGCATCAACAGTAGTTAATAATGTCATTTGCTCAAATGGGTAATGATATACAGTCTATTCTTCATTATCAACTGTTATTGTTTCCTCTACTATTTCAAAATTTGTAATATTATTTCCTGTACTTGGATCTAAATATTTTCCAAGTTTTATAGTTTTTATGAATTGATTATTACAAACTTGTATACCATTTACTTTTATTTCTGCTAATGTATCAGCAAACCAAATAGTATCTAATTTTGGACAATTAGCAAAGCAATGATCTAAGTTTGGATAATTCTTTATATTTGCAAATATTTTTAAATTTGCACAGTTATTAAAAGCAATAGCATTCCAACTTTCTATAGTATCCGGAAAATATACAATTTCCAAATTAGGACAATTATTTACCATTAAAGAGGTAAATACAGTTATTGAACCTAATGATTTTATGCTCCTTAATTTTGTACAATTTGAAATAGCATATGAATCTATAGATGTAACAGATGATGGGAGTTGTATTTTTTTGATATTAATACAACCATCAAATGCATGTGAACCTATAGACTATACGGTATTAGGTATAAAATCTAAATTTGTAAGATTTACACAATCACTGAATGCATATTCTCCTATTGCTGCAATATTTCCGAGAGATATAATAGTACTTATATTACTTCCCTTGAATGCATTGTTTCCTAAAGTGAGTAAGCCAGATAATTGTACAAACATTTCAGAATCAATATTCTCAAATGCATTATTACCAACAGTTATAATACGAGATTCTTGTGTAAAATGTCCAATAGTTGCTCCTTTAAAGCAATAATTACCAATACTTATATTATTACCAGTAAAAGTAATATTAGTGAATACTGAGTTTTCAAAACAGTGCTGAGGTATTGATGTAACAGCACCTAAGTGTATAATATTATTGAACTATGCATTATAAAAAGCATATTGGCCTAATGTTGTCAAGCTATTAAATGCTAATGTATCATTTAAAATTATTGCACTATCAAATGCATGTTGATAGATAGTGGTAATATTATATGTATTATATAAACTTATTCCTGTATGATTTAAGAATGCATATGAACCTATTGTAGAAATATTACGCATATCTATTTCTACAATATTTTTAAATACTTCATTATTATCTGACAAATCCTTTATAGCAGTAAAATCAGTAAAGAATTTCAAATCCTTTAATGATGTCACTCTCGTCCAATCATTTGATAATATTACATTGTCTAATAAATCATTATTATTAATAGCCTGTAGCTCTTCAAATGAAATATTATCACTATATGTAAGCTGTACATTATTATCATTTAATAAATCTATACATATAGATTTAAATGCTGCATCATTAAATGGTACAAATTCATGTACATCTGTGTAAACAGGTACATCATCTTGTTTGATGTATGCTATAACTTTATTGTTTTTCAATAAACTCTTTACTTGTTGTAGATTTATATTCATAATGTAATATTATTTTGTTTAATTGTGTAAAATACTTGATTTGCTGCAGATAATGATTCATCATCTATAGCTTCTATCTAATTAGCTTGTGCTCGCCAATAAGGGCTTTCTTTATATGCCTATAATGATTCTGCAGGTACATATATGGTGCACACATTAGAAACACGCTTCTTATCAGTTTCTTCTGCTGTTGGAGGATTAGTAGCACGTACAATCATTGTTCTTAAGTTACTGCACAGCTTAAATGCAGTATAGCTTATAAATTCAACAGTTGCAGGTATATCTATTTCTGATATAGCTGTTTTACATAATGCGTATGCATTTATTCTTGTTAATGTATTTGGAAGTTCTACTATTCTTAAATACTTTTTACCAGCAAGATAATTACTTAATGTTGTACTATTAGGAAGATTATTAGCAAATGTAACTTTTTCCAAATTAATCATACCAGATACAGCGCCGCTAGAATTGGCAAATGCAAGATGAATATTTATAAGTTCCCTTACTGTTGTAGGATTCCCAGAAAAAGATAATGCACTTTGTCTTAACTCAGTGTTTCCATGAAATATAATTTTCTTTAAATGTGAATTAGGATTTAATGTAGGAATTCCTGTAAGTAATTCTAATGTTGCTGGGAATTCTAATATTTCCATATCTAATCGCATTCCTCCATCAAAATATAAATATTTACAATTATCTATATTAAGATGTTTAATAATTCCGCTAAACCCTATACTAGAGCATGTAAAGGTGTCTGATAAAACTGTTAATGTTTCCAAATTTGGCATATTACATTTACCCTGCATAAAATGTGTCATAGTAGATGGTAATATTAATTCTTTACATGTATTAGACATTATATTTAAACCTCCTCCATATGTATGTTTAATTCCTTCAGGAAGTCTTATCGTTTCTCCGTCTTCTATAAAGAATCCCGATATAGCATTATATATTAAAAATTCGCAAGGTAATATGAAATTGCTATTATATCTTATGGGTGGCATATTAGGATGTAATGGAACAAAAGATGAAAATACACCATTCCATGCCATCTTTATTAACATTTTTGGTGAATATTCTATTGTTCTAAGATTTGGGAATGAACACTATGCTATATATTTTAAATTTTCGGGTAATCTGAGATGACTTCCATAATATGTAACATTATATATACACTCAATATTATCAGATAAATTTAATTCTTTATATACGGAAATACATTGTATAGCTTTTATATATGTAGTATTTACTGTAAATTTGCCACATGAAATATAAGAACATGAAAATGCATGATTATATTCTGGCATTGTATATGTAGTTGTTACGCCCTGCGGTACTGTTGAATCAGCAAATGTATATGATTGTGAGTTGATACTATTATATGCACCACCAAAATCTGATAATTCTGTAGAAGTTACATTATCATAGTTATTATGGTTTGTTAATACTATTTCTAATTCAGGATTACTATTATTTATTTGATAACATGTATTAGTATTTACAATTTTTTTAGCTTGTATATAGGTGCATATTGGAGAAAAATTTGCACTGCCTTCAAAAGTAGCAGGAAAAATAATAGTAGTCGCGTATATACTATATAATGCAAATTTCTATATATTAGTAACATTAGAAAAATCTAATGTATTCTATATATATAGTCTCTAATATGAGCCAAGATTTGAAAGACAATATGAATGTATTTCTTTTACCGTTGCGGGTATATCTATATATGTGAGATTATATATATTTTTTATAGCATGTTTTGGCAATAATGTAATTTTTCCTAAACTCTCTATTTTCTGTAACATATTACTACTTGTTATACATGGAGATGCATTATCACTATCACCATTATCTAATAATTCTAGATTTGGAAAACTCAATACTTTTGTCTAAATATAATTAAA
>ODAI010359274.1_pt1 | contig 31801 bp, 19 predicted proteins | sample 1539321 | NCBI WGS metagenome assembly ODAI01 (sample SAMN02144231, study PRJEB22623) | gut metagenome | biome: sheep rumen | host: Ovis aries | place: New Zealand
AGACCGCCCAGATCCCGCTCCAGCGTTTCCTCCACCAGCTCAAACTTGGGCCGGATGATATCCGCGTGCTTCCGCATGTGCTCCACCATGCCGTGAATATTATGAAAGAACCGGACGTGCCGCAGCTGATTCACCTTATCATGCCCGATGGTCTGCCGCCGCAGATGGGACAGGAAATCCTCCATGTTGTTCGGGCTGGTCGCCAGCGCGGCAATGCCGCTTCCGGGGAAGGTGATCTTGGAGGTGGACGCAAATTTGTACACCAGATCCGGATTGCCGGCGCGCTTGCATTCCGCCAGAATTTCAATCAGGTAGTCCTGCTTGTGATCATACAGATGGTGCATCCCGTACGCATTGTCCCAGAAGATCCGGAAATCCGGCGCCGCCGGCTCCAGGCGCGCGAACCGCCGCACCGTCTCATCCGAATAGGAGATGCCCAGCGGATTGGAATACTTCGGAACGCACCAGATGCCCTTGATCGCCGCGTCCTCCCGCACCAGTCTTTCCACCATGTCCATGTCCGGACCGGTTTCCGACATGGGCACGGGAATCATGCTGATGCCGAAGTACTCCGTGATGGCAAAATGACGGTCATAGCCCGGCACGGGGCAGAGGAACTTCACCTCCGGCAGGCGGCACCAGGGCGTATTGCCCATCACGCCGTGTGTCCACGCGCGGCTCACCGTGTCGAACATGACGTTCAGCGAAGAATTGCCGTAGATGATGATATCCTTCGGGTTGTTCTCCATCATGTCGCCCAGCAGCTCCCTGGCTTCCTGAATGCCCGCCAGCTGGCCGTAATTCCGGCAGTCGGTTCCGTCCTCGCAGGTCAGGTCCGAGTCCGATTGCAGCACATCCATCATGCCCATGGACAGATCCAGCTGCTCCTGGCACGGAATGCCCCGGCTCATGTTCCAGCTCATGCCCAGAGCCTGAATCTTTTTATACTCCTTTTTCAGATAGGTGAGCTCCTCGGTCAGTTCCTCCCGGGTCATTTCCGCATACGCTTTCATCTTGCTTCCTTTCTCCGCGCCTGTGCGCATGTTCAGCGTTTTATTGAGCAGCTTCCGTCCTGATGATTCCCCCGCAGCGCTCCGTCAGCTCCACCGGGTTGATAAAGGAAAAGGCCACATGGCGCAGGGCATCCCGCGGATAGGTCACCTCCAGCACCTTTTCCCCGTTCTGGTAGGCCGTCACGCCCACCTCCGTCACCGGCAGGCAGGCAAACAGGTCCCGGGCAATCCGCAGCCCCATGGAGGCCAGATAGGCAGCTCCGTGCTGCCGCAGCAGCTCCTCCCGGCAGGTAAAGGAGCCCTCCACCCGCTCAGCGGACGGAGCGCGCATGGTCATGCCGTCCGCATAGGCTGTCAGCTCTCCCAGCGGATTCGTCTTCCGCAGCACCCGGGCATAGGCCGCCACATTTCCCCGCAGCACCTGCTCCGCCTGCTCATGGTAGAAGCGCCACAGCTCCTGCCCCGTCAGCCCGTCGGCGGGCGTCTCCCGGGACAGCGCTTCCGTCCAGTCGATGGTTTCATCCGCCGTCATCCATAAATTGTCGAGGGTCACCTCCGGGCGGTGCAGCACCTCCCGCTTCTTTGTCTTTTCCGCGGCGGCCATCTGGCCCGCCTCCGGAGCCGGGGAGGGTGCGGACGTTTGTCCGGCAGCTTCGCCGGATGGGGCTTCGGCGCCGCCGGACAGGCCGCCCCAGATGTCGGAGCCAATGGCCCGCAGCTTTTTCAGCAGCTCCTGCTGCTGCTCGCTGAGCCGCTTCTGCTGCTCCAGGAGCTTTTCCTCATCCGTCAAGTCTGCTCACCTCCCGCCATCCTGCACCGCACCACGGGCGGATTGGCCTCCGTTTCGAACGCCTCAATGGCAACCTCCGCGTTTCCGGTCACCTCATGGTCAAACAGCCACCGGCTCAGCGGGTTGATCAGCAGGCTTTCCACCTGATTTCCGATGCCCCGCCCACCGTTGGACAGATCTGCTGTAGCGGCCTTTTCCAGGCTGTCATAGGCTTCCTCGTCGATCTGAATGATCAGGTTCTTCTGCTCCCGCAGTCGGCTGATCATCTTGTTCACCTGGCTGCGGAGAATCAGCTTCGCCGCCTCCTCCCGGATGTAGTCAAACACCACGATGTTCTCCCCGATCCGGTTCAGGATTTCCGGCCGCCCCAGCTCCAGCTTGAAGTAATCCTCGATGGCGCTCCGCACCCGCTTCTGCACCTCCGGATACGGCATATCCATGGTCACGTTCGGCTCCCGGTGGCCAAAGGCATCCTTGACATAGATTCCCAGATTGCTGGTAAAGATGATGATCGTCTCAGAGAAATAAACCGTGTTCCCCTGCCCGTCCGTCATCCTGCCGTCCTCCAGAATCTGCAGGAATTTGTCCAGAATGGAGGTGTGCGCTTTTTCGATCTCGTCGAACAGCAGAATACAGAACGGATTCTTCCGGACCGCATTGGTCAGCTGTCCGCCCGCCTCATATCCCACATATCCGGGAGGCGCGCCCATCAGCTTCTGATCCGAATGGCTCTGCCCGTATTCGCTCATATCAAACCGCACACAGGCGCTTTCGTCTCCGAACAGCTTCTCCGCCAGGGCCTTGGCGGTTTCCGTCTTGCCCGTGCCCGTAGGCCCCGCAAAAAACAGAACGCCCTTCGGCTTGCCCGTGGAGGAGGAGTTCAGTCCGTTCATGCCGGTCACCGCGCGCTTGACCACGTCCAGCGTCCGCTCCAGGGCCGTATCCTGGCCCTTGATGCGCTTTTCGAAATCGGCCTTCGCGGTTTTCAGGCTGCTGACGCTCAGCGTGCTCCAGGGATTTTCCTTGATGCCGTACTTATACAGATCCACCACCGTGCAGAAATCCCGGATGCGGGTTTCTTCCTCCCGGCACAGCAGGCGCATCTCGTCCAGCTCCGTGAAGGTCAGCCCCTCGGTCAGCCCGACGAACCGCTCCCGGATCCGCTCAAGCTCATCCGGATGCGCCTCATAGTAGGGCATATCGGTCCGGTAGACCGTGCTGGAGAAGAAGGAGGCAAAGCGGGGCCCGGAAACCATGCGCCTGCGTTCCTCCCGGTCCGGCGCCTCCAGCTGCAGGATCTTGCACACCGGGTTGTTCAGATAGAACCAGGCCGGCAGATCGTTGAGCTTGTTCACCAGCAGCACCAGCTGATTCTGGCGTCTGCCCTGCGGGGTGCGGACCCAGGAGGCGCTCAGCGCGCTCTGGAGCAGGATATTGAAGCTGTTCACGTCCTGCTGATCCATTCGCTCCGGCGTGGTCACATAGTGGCTCGCCATCTCCAGCACCGTGACGGTCGCCGCCTCCTGCTGGCACATGGCCCGCCGGATCACATTCGGAGCCGTCGTCGCCTCATTGCCCTTGAACTCCGCCTGAATCGCTCCGCTGGTGATCTCCGACTGGGTCAGCGTCGCGTAGCGCTCCAGCATATCCGGCGCGTAAGGGTTCACAAAGCCGATCAGATTGCTGTAGAACACCACCTGGTCATACCCGTGATCCGAGAACCAGGTATGCAGATACCGGCTCAGCGGAACGATCTCATCCTGCGGAATGGAGCCCTCCACCGGGTAGCGGTACTGATCCAGCACGTTCCCCTCCAGAATCAGCAGCGGTTTAATCGCGCTGAACAGCTCCAGCTCCCGGTGCCACTTGGGAATCAAGCCTTCCATGGTTGTCCGTCCTCTTTTCTCATTCCGGCGCCAGCTCCTCAAAACGGCGGCACCAGGTGTATTTGCTGATCGCGCTCTGCAGCGCTCCCGGGCAGTAGGTCGACAGAAGATCCCGGATATAGGGCGGCAGCACGCGGTTGTATTTGACCTCCAGGATCATTTCTGAATGATCCAGCGGCGGCACGGTAGGCACATAGGGATTGAACAGATCCGTGCTGCGCAGCCCCGTGCGCAGCTGCTTGTCAAAGGTGATGCGCACCTCCTCCGCCGGATGCAGGTACGCCTCGCGCACGTAGTCCACCAGCACCACCGGACGGAGAAGGTTGACGGTCATCTCCCGGTACACATCGTTGAGCAGCCCGCTGCGCGTTGTTTCCAGTCCCGCCGGATCCCCCGCCATCAGCTGCTCGCACAGCAGCCTGGGGATGGAGATGCTCCGCTTGCTGATCAGGCTCCCCACCTTGGTCTTGCACTCCAGCTTGATCACCCGATCGCTGAAGTTATAGATCCGGATCCGGTATTTGTCCCGGTTCTTCACTCCGTCCATCTTGTCAAACAGGGCGGTATTGTAGACCGTATCGAAATACAGCGACCGGATATGATACTCGTTGAATTCATCCCCGTTCGGATCCCGCTGCAGCACATGATCCAGGATATCGGAGAGCACGAAATACTGCATTTCATTGATGAAAAACTTCAGCTCGTGCCGCAGCGGCAGCGATTCCATGGCCATCCGCATCCCTCCTTTCGCCCGCCCCGGGCCCGAATCAGGCGCCTGCCTCCGTCTGGCATGCCACCAGCGTCGCGTCATGCACGCCCTCAATGTTCAGCACCGCGCTGACCAGATCCTGCTTGCTGTCCAGGCGGACCTCCACGGTCATTTCCGCGCCGGCCCGGGTGACCGTCTTGCTGCGAAGCTTCCGCTGCTTCACCGTGCGGCGCAGCAGCTGCGTGATCTCCGCCTCCGCGTAGTCGTCATAGTGCACCACCAGCAGATAGGCATTGGGATTGCGGAATTTCACAAATGTCATGATCATCAGGATCGCGCTGATGCCCAGCACCACGGCCAGCGCGTGGACAAACAGCTCCGCGCCCAGCAGGATGCCCATCGTCAGCGCCCAGAACATGTAGGCCGTATCCATCGGATCCTTCACGGCCGTCCGGAAACGCACAATGCTCAGCGCGCCGACCATGCCCATGCTCAGCGCGATATCGCTCTTGATGCACATGACCACGGGCGTGGTGATCAGCGTCAGCATCATCAGCGTCATGCTGAAGGAGGGGCTGTAGAGCACCCCGCGATAGCACCGTTTGTACACAAAGGCGATGATCAGCCCGACGATGCAGCCCATGACCAGCCCGATCAGGATTTTCCAGGGCGTCAGGTTTTCAAACTGGGACATGAAATAATCACTCAGGCTGGAGTCCGTCCTGACAAGGGAACTGGCGACGGAAGCGAAAACTGGTTGCATGGGAAAACCTCCTTGAATCTTTTGTAGGTCGCGTCCGGATCCTTTACGGGATCGCGTCCGGCGGCATCTCCGGCTTCTCCCCGAAGTACCGGACCATTTCCTGGTTGGTCAGATTGAAGACGTTCTGCGTCATCTCCCACAGCCGGGTCGGCCGCAGGCGGCACACATTGCGCAGGCGCTCCACCCGTTTTTCCCAGTAGCGATAGGCGCCGTCTACCGTCACCGGAACCTCCTCGATCACCATCTTGTCGTTTTCCTCGCCCCAGCGGGCCCAGTGAAGCTCCATCTCCGGGGTGATCAGCTCCACCAGCGGCTCCAGGACGTTCAGCATATGCTCCGTGGTAAAGGTCTGGAACACATCCCCGAACTTCTGCAGAAACCGGTCCCTGTACTCCGGCACGCTCAGCAGCTTGCGGAAAATCGTGTTGTCGATCTTCTGGTCGCCCATGCCGTTTTCCTTGGTATAGCTCCGCGGGCTGTTGAACGCCGAGAGGAACAGGCCGTAGTCCGCGTCATACCAGATCCAGCGCCACTTCTGACCCTCTCCGTACAGCCGGTAATACCGGGTATTACCGATGTCGCTGTTTCCGACGAACATCTCCAGCGCCATGTATTCAAAGAGATTGTCCACATCCACATTGTCCAGAATGTACTGCAGATCCTCCGGGTTCCTGGCGGGATCGCCTTCCTTGATCTTCTTCAGCATGGCCTTGAAGGCCTTGTTGCTGGAGCCGTATTTGGCCGCTCCGCTGCCCTGCAGCACGTCCATATTGTCCGCCTCCGACAGGGGCAGCCCCTCATGCTGGGCGACGAAATACCGGTCCACGCGCTCCCGCAGGTTCATATGCCCCCAGTAGACGCCGTTGAGATAGACCGCCACCGGCTTCCACGCCTGATGAATCACCGTCGCTCCGTAGGAATCCAGCAGGCGGCTTTCAAAGCCGTCCAGCAGTCGGGTCCACATGCTGTCGTTTCCGCTGTTGCGCAGCACGAAGCCCCTGTATTCCGTATAGGGCCGATCCTCAAAGAGCTTCGCCGCGAAGGTTTTTGCGCCGTATGCGCTCCTGGAGCGGAATTTCATGCTCTTCTGCGGCATGTCCAGCGAGAAGTCGCCCATCAGCCGGAAGCCCGCGTCCTGGTTCAGCACCGTTTCCCCGTCGAGCGCATACATCTCCACATGGCATTCCTGATCCTCGCCGAGGTTCTTGATCTTCCGGTACACCGTGTTCTTGAAGGGCAGCTTGCCGGGGGCCTCCTTGATGCCGTCCCGGCCAAACACCAGCATTCCCGTTTCCTCGTTCCACAGGGTATCCGGATCCGTCACCACCGACACCACGGGCAGCGTATGATAGACATTCACGAAGAAGGTCCCCGTGAGCACCTCGCTGGGCTCCAGTCCTGCCGCCGAAAACGCTCTGGCGCGCAGCACGGTGGTGAAATTCAGCTCCAGCCGCTCGCCTCCGTAGGGGGTCGAGTTCAGGGTCGGTGTGGAGCCGTCCGTGGTGTAATAGACCTGGGTGCCCTCCGGCACGCGGAGCTCCACATGAACCGTCGAGGTATACATGCCCGGCTCCACGGAGAACGCCGGCATCTCCGTAAAGCCCAGAAAGCCCTCCTGGTTCATCTGGAAGGGGGTCGGCGTCCGATAATAAAAAAGACCCGTCATGCCGACGGTTCTGCCATAGGATATGTCTGTCTTCATCTCTGGCAGAATCATCTTGTCCAGCACCCTGCCTGTCGGATCGGTCAGGGTGATGATCTCCCCCTTCAGTCTGCCGATTTTATAGGAGGTATGCAGCTCCCCGGGGTTGCTTTTCTCCGCGTGCCCGTCGCACAGGATCACCTTGTATTCTCCGGGGCCGATGGTTACGCCGGAGGGGAACTGCCATTTCCGCCCCCGGCCCTGGTTGTCGCTCAGCCCGCATCCGGACAGATCCACCGTCGAGGAGGAGGCATTGTACAGTTCGATCCAGTCCGTGAAGCCGGCATTGGCAAAGGAAACCACGCTGTCGTTGCTGGCCAGCACCTCGCTGATGTAGACGCCCATCGGGTTCATGGCCCGAAGAAAGGCGTCCATCTGATTCATGCCCGCCTGATCATTGGGCAGCGAGGGCGTCGCCACCTGGAAGACCTGGAATTCTCCGCGTTCGTTCCTTCCCCAGCTGCAATCCTGCGGCAGATTGTCAATCATGACCCGATCCACCACCCGGCCGCGGCTGTCCGAGAGCACCAGCGTTTCCTTCTCCGCGCTGATGCGGAAATTCGTATGCGGAATGTCCGGCCGGGCGGTATCCATCCGATCCTTGCCGGTGCAGTAGACGATATAATACCCGCCGGCGGGGATCACCGCGTCCTCCGGGAAGCGCCACTTCAGCGGGCGCCCCTCGTTGTCGCTGAGGGCATACTGCGAAAGCTGAACCGTCTGGTTCGTCGTGTTTTTCAGCTCAATCCAGTCCACCAGCTCATCCTCATCGTCCCGCAGGCCCGTCAGGGGATCCGCCATGACCTCGTTGATCAGCAGAGCGCCATCCGCCACCATGATGCTTTCCCGGTACCGCTGATGACCCTCGGGAGAGTTTTCAAACCCCGGGCTGTACCAGCTCACCGCCTGGAAGCCGTCCTCCGTCCAGGACCAGCTCTCGTCGCTGCCCATGATCGGAAATCTGCAGCTGTCAATCAGATACGCATTGGGATCGTAGAGGTAAACGGTTTCCCCTACGCTGCTGAGCTTGAACTTGGCGTGAAAGGGCTGCCCAGCCCTGCTCTGGTTCGTGTTGGAGCAGTAGACGACCGCCCGTTCATCCGGGGCGAGCAGTACCGCGGGGAAGAGAAAGCGGATGCTTTCCCCCTCGTCGCTCAGCCCCACGCCTTCCAGATTGATCGTGTTTTCGGACCGGTTCCAGATTTCCAGCCAGTCCGGATAATCCCCGTTTTCGTCCGTAACGGCGGTCGCGTTGCTGGCCATGACCTCGCTGATCATCAGCCCTTCATAGGCGCTCAGCCGCTCATGCACCCCGCTCACCAGACCGCTCTCCGTCCCGGAGGAGTAAATCGCCCTGCGCTGCGGTTCTCTGGGGGTCACGAGCACCAGCAATCCCACCAGCGCAATCAGCACGGCCAGAATGATCAGATTCCACCGGCCCTTTCTGCGCCGCAGCCTGGTCGCTCTGGAAGCCGCGCGTCGGCTGCCACCTGTTGACTGATCCACTCGGCTTCCCCCCTTTCCCGGAAACATCAGTATTCTGTATTGTATCACACGCCGCTGTTCTTCGCAAGAATCGAATGGTTTCTCAGCTGAACAGACTCCGGATATCCTGTTCGCTCAGCGCCGAAAGCACCGATTCACCGGGCGTAATCAGCCGGTCAAACAGCGCCTTCTTCCGTCTGCCCAGCTCCACCACCTGCTCCTCAATGCTCTGGGCCGTCACCAGTCGAATCACCTCCACCTTATGGGTCTGTCCGATCCGATGCGCCCGGTCCGTCGCCTGATCCTCCGTGGCGGGGTTCCACCAGGGATCGTAATGAATCACCAGATCCGCGCCCGTCAGGTTCAGGCCGGATCCGCCCGCCCGAAGGCTGATCAGAAAGATCTCGCCCTCGCCCTGATTAAACCGCTCCGTCAGCGCGAGCCGCTCGTCCGCCGGGGTGTCGCCGTCCAGATACAGCGTTGCGTATCCGCTGTCCTCCAGCCTGGCCTGAAGCAGCCTGAGCATCCGGGTAAACTGGCTGAACAGCAGAATGCGCCGCCCGGTGCCGATCAGCTCCGGCAGAATCTCCAGCAGCAGCTCCTCCTTGCCGCTTTCCCCGCGATAGTCCTCCATCACCAGCGCCGGATGGCAGCAGATTTCCCGCAGCTCCGTCAGCGCGCTGAGCACCTCCATCCGTCCGTGCGCCGCGCCGCGCTCCTCCATCAGCTGCCAGATTCGCGGACGGAGGCGGGCGAGCGCCGCCTGATATAGCTTTTCCTGCTCCGGCGTCATGATCGCCGTCAGCACGCTTTCCATCTTGTCCGGCAGCTCGCTGAGCACCTCGCTTTTGAGCCTCCGCGTCAGGAAGGGCCGGATTCTGCGCAGCAGATCCTCCGCGTTTTCCCCGTCCTGATACCGGCGGACAAAGGCGTTATAGCCGGGCAGATATCCGGGCAGCGCGAAGTCAAACAGGCTCCACAGCTCCCCCACGCCGTTTTCCATCGGTGTGCCCGTCAGCGCGAATCGCGTGTCCGCCCGCAGCTGCTTGACGGCGTTTGCCGCCACGCTTCCCGCGTTTTTGATGTTCTGCGCTTCGTCCAGAATGACCACCCGGAACAGATAATCCTTCATCTGGTCGATATCTCTGCGAATCAGCGGATAGCTGGTGATCATCACATCCACATCCCCATGGGTCAGGATATGCTGAATCAGGCCGGCCCGCTGCTGGCTCGTGCCGGACAGCACCGCAGCGCTCATGTCCGGAGCGAAGCGGTGAATCTCACTGAGCCAGTTATAGGTCAGCGAGGTGGGCGCCACCACCAGGCTGCAGCGGCCTCCGCCCCGCACCGTGTGAAGCAGCGCAATCACCTGCGCGGTTTTCCCCAGCCCCATATCGTCCGCCAGAATGCCGCCCATGTGCATCCGGTCCAGGCTGTACATCCATTCATAGCCCCGCAGCTGATATTCCCGCAGCTCCACGCCCGGCGCCAGGGCAGGACGCGGCGCCTCCGGCAGCTTCCCGCTCAGCGCGTCCGTCAGCTCCCGGATGGCCCCGTCCTGCGTAACGGGAATATGACTGTTCTCCAGCATGCTGCTCAGATAGGCCGCGCGGAAAGCCCGCAGCTCCAGGAAGGGCCGGTTCATATCATTTCCGTCCCGAACCGCAGCCTCGTACAGGGGCGTGGCCATCTCCTGCCATTCTGCCAGGTCGTGCAGATCCAGGAATTCGCCGGTTTTCAGGCGAAAATAACGCTGCCTGCGGCTCAGCGCCTCAATCAGCGCCAGTACCTCCTCCACCGGTTCACCGTCCGCCTCCAGCAGCAGCTCCATCTGGTCTCCCCGCAGGCGCATGCTGCCGCTGAGCGCGACCCGTCTGGGAACCAGGCGCTTGAATTCCCGGCTCAGGAATACTTCGCTGATCTCCTGAAGCTGCTTCACGCCTTCGCTGATGAAGTCGAACACGGCCTCGTTGCCGCTCAGCCGGATGTGGTCCTTCCGGACCCGGAAGCCCGCCCGCGCCAGGATGTCCAGCACCTGGTGCTCCGCCTCCGCGTCGCGCAGCAGCAGCTTTTCCCCCTTGCCCAGCGTGATCTTTTCGGCCACCGGGGCAAAGGGATTCAGCTTCACCTCGCCGTAGCTGAAGGTGAGGGTCGCCCGGACGCTCATGCCGTCCCGATCCAGATAGACCGCCGTCTCCAGGGGACGCTGCACCAGACGCCTGCGCAGCTCCGCGCTCACCTCCACCGTGCTTCTGAGCTTCAGGAAGGGGAGAACCTCCCCGATCACCCGCTCCGTTTCCGCCAGCGGATATTCAAACAGGCATTTTCCGTCATACTGCTTTTCCCACAGCATCTGGGCCACCGGACGCTGCACCGGCGCAACGCGCACGCACTGCCCCGCGTACCAGCCCCACGCTCCGTCCCGGGTCAGGGGCTGATAATCCGTCGGAATCCGGCCCGCGATTCCGATGCCCCGGGGACCCAGCGTCATGTCGAAGCGCAGCGGCAGACTGCATTCCGGAATGCCCTTGCAGGTTGAAATCTCCCCGCTGGGGTTCATCAGTCGGAACCGGCGGTCCTGCAGGCGGGTCATCAGCTCCGGAAGCACGATTTCCGGGATCCGGATCATGCGCCCTCCGCCCGCGATTTCCCCGTGTTCATCCCCGTACTGGAGCCTGAGCAGCTTGTCCAGCCAGTCCAGAAAGGCTTCATCCTCCTCCGGAAAGCGCATCCATTCCGCCTCGTACACAAACCCCCGTCCAAAGGTCTGGGACTCTCCCCGGGAACGGCATTCCAGGAATTCCGGAATATTCGGCACCACATACAGCTTGCTCTGACCGACGCGCAGCCCCAGGCGCACGGCCTGTCCGGATTTCTGGGGCATGGCCACCGTCATCTCCATCCGCAGGGCCGGCTCCTCCGGCATGGCCGCAAAGGCCAGCGCGGACAGTTCCTCTCCCCGCGCGCCGGCGCCGACCCGCAGCATGGACTCGGGAATCTTTTCCCGCTCCGCCGCCTGCCAGGCCGCGACAATATGCCTGCAGCAGCCCTGCTTTTCAAACGTATCGCAGTCGCAGCGCACCGTCATATCGCTGGCGATGACGACCAGATGCGGAGGGGTTCCCGCCACGCTGTACTTCACGGCGTCCCGGTTTCGCTCCGTCATCCGGACCCATCCGCCCTCGTCCAGATCCCTGCCCTGCTGCAGATCCTCTTCACTGGTCAGCCGTCTGATTTCCTCCGGATTGAATCTCATTGCCTGCCTTCGCTCCCCGCTCCAAGTCTGTCTGTTTTCAGACGCCCGCCTGTCTGGTTCTCATGCCGGCCCCATCTGAAAGCGGTAGGTGCCCGCGGGCAGCGTAAACTTCAGAACCCGCTGCCCATTCCGGATTTCCGCTCCCTCCGGCGCAGGCCCTTCGTCCGCCACCGCCCGCATCCCCTCCTCCGTGGGGAGATACAGCGTCGCGCGCGTATTGGCCGGCACGGTGCACGCATAGGACACCATCCTGCCCTCCCGTGCCTCCCAGGCGGAATGAATGCGCCCGTAGGGGGAATCGTAGGACGCGTCCATGCCGGTAAAATGCCCGCCGCAGACGGGCTGCAGGAGGAAGGTATGGAAGCCGCTGTCTCCATCCCGGGCGATGCCGGCCATGTATTCCATCATCCATGCGCCGATCGCGCCGAGCGAGTAATGGTTGAAGGAATTCATCCAGTTCTGCCCGCCGAAGCCGTTTTCCTCTGTGAAGGAGTTCCAGCGCTCCCACATGGAGGTGGCGCCGTTCAGCACCGGATACAGCCAGGAGGGGCAGCGGGTCTGCTCGAACATGCGGAAGGCCGTATCGATCGCTCCCGCCTCCGTCAGGGCCGGCAGCAGCGGCGCCGTGCCCATGAAGCCGGTAGTCATGGTATAGTCCGTCCTTTCGCAGGCCTCCTGAAGAAATCGCTGCGCAAAGGGGCGGTTCTCCTCGCTGAACACCCCGCAGACCAGCGGAAGCGCATAGGAGGCCTGCGTATCCTGCAGGATTCCCTCCGCGTTCCGCGTGCGGTGATCCTCTCCGACAAAGACCCGGTTCCATTCGGCCCGAAGCCGGTCCCCGAAGGAACGGAACACCCGGGCATCCTCCTGAAAGCCCAGCCTTTCCGCCGCCTGCTCCGTGCTCCGGACGCTGCGATACAGCTGCGCGTTATCCATCAGCGAGGGATCCGTATCCTTCACCGCCAGGTGATCCCCCAGAAAGCCGATCTGGGAGGTCAGGCATTCCCGGCCCTCCGCCGTTTTGTTCATCATGCCCTCGATGTGGCGTTTCATATTCGGATAGTTTTCCTCCAGTACCCTGCGCGCACCGTACTGGCTGAAGGTCTCAAAGGGAATCATGACACCGGCCGCATTCCATGTATACCCCAGGGAAAAGGCCTCTCCGATGGGCGCGTAGGACGGCGCGTAGAGATGGAAGGTGCCGTCCGGCCCCTGAGCTTCCCGCTGCAGGCGGTTAAAGTTCCGGTAAAACGCGCGCATGTCGGCCATATAGGTGGCCGTTCTGGCGTAGACGTTCGCGTCCCCCGCCCAGCCCAGCCTTTCGTCCCGCTGCGGGCAGTCCGTGGGGATGGAGAGATGGTTGCTGAGCGTGGAACGGATGATATTCCGGAAAAGCCTGTCCGTCAGCGGATTGGAACAGTGGAAGAAAGCCGTCTGGCGCACGGAGCTGAACAGAATGCCCCGGATATTCTCGGGGGGAATCGGCTCCTTCAGCCCGGAGATTTCCACATATCGATAGCCGTGGAAGGTGAAGCGCGGAAGGAATATCTCCCCCTCTTCCCCCTTTGTCACATAGACATCCGTGACCAGGGCGCCCCGGAGGTTTTCCGTCAGGATCAGCCCGCCCAGCTCTCCGTAGCAGAATTCATTCTCCGGATCCAGACGGGGATAGCGCATTTCCGCATAGCGAAGGGTAATCCGCGTGCCCCGTTCCGTTTTCGGAAAGGTGATCTCCGGAACGCCGACCATGTTCTGCCCCATATCGTACAGAAAGACGGTGTCGTGATCCGTCCCGCGCGTTTCGCTGCCGAGATAGGCGGCGGAAAGGGTTTCCACCGCCGTCATTCCCGGGTCGATTTTCGCGGTGATCTCGCTCTCTGCTCCGCAGACCGTGGAGGGCATTTCCGAGGCCGGCCGCCAGCCCTCCGCCGGGAAGCCCGGCTGATCCCATCCGGCGATCTCCCGGGTCGCGTCATAGGTTTCTCCGTTAAAGTTGCCGGCATACCGGACGGGCCCGTCCCCATAGTACTGCCAGCTGTCGTCCGTGGGAACATCCCGGACAGAGCCGTCCTCCAGCGTCACTCGAAGCACCGCCAGCAGGGCCTGCCGATCCCCGTAGAAATGATAGTTTTCAATCGCATAGGAGGTCTGATCCCCGTACCAGCCCGAGGCCAGCACGGCGCCGATCACGTTTTCACCCTCGTGGATCAGCCCTGTCACATCAAAGGCCTCATACAGCGTCCGCTTCCGGAAGTCCATATCTCCCGGGGGCAGGAATTCCTCTCCCGCCCTCTGCCCGTTGACCGTCATTTCAAAAACGCCCCGGGCCGTGGCATACAGGATCGCTTCGCGAACCCCCTGCTCCAGATGGAACGCCCTGCGCAGCATGGGCACAGCGCCGAAGGATGGATCCGCCCAGCAGCAGGTGTCCGGCCGGACGGTGATCCGGTTCCCCTCCGCGCTGATTCCGTCGCACCCCTCGAAGATACCGTATCCCGCCCCGGTCTGCGGCCCGAAAAGCGCCGCCCGTTCTCCGCCGTAGTGGCATATTTCATAGTCCGTAAAGCAGGCGAACGTGTCCTGCGCCGTCCTGAATCCCACCTGACACAGCCGGGGATAGATCGGAACATCCATCACCCGGTTCAGCGGGTTCAGCACCAGATGCGTTTCCTCCCAGGCCTCCTTCGGCGCGCCGGGCATGATGTGCGGATTCCGCTGCCCCGTAATCAGCTTCTCCCCGTCCACCGTCATCGCCTCCATCTGGTTGCCGCTGATGACGATTTCCCAGGCATGGGGCTCAAAACGGTTTTCCTCCCCAATCAGGCTTTCCGGAACGGGCATGGAAAACAGCGGTGCTTCTCCCTGTTCCTCCGGGGCGTATCCCCTGCGGTAGACCTCCAGCCTGGCCGGCAGATCGCGGACGTTGAGCATGAAGGCGATATAGTTCTCCCCATGGATCAGATAATTGTTGTGAATGGAGGAAAGGAGCCTCGGATCCGCGGCGCCGAAGATCACGCCCGCCCGGCTTCCGCCCCGCTCGATGCGCAGGGTAAACCGGAGGCGGAAAACCGGGATGGTTTCCGCGGCCACGCAGAGCTCATCCGGCCCGATCCATTTTGCGCCGTGCCACGCCGAAAGCCTGCCGTTCATCAGGCCGGTGGCGAAGACGGATTCGGCCCGCAGCTCCTCCCCCTGTTCATTCCAGACGGACAGGCTCCAGGTATAGCCGGTTTCCGGCTGAAGCGCGGCCGGGCAGAGAATCTCCGTGGATTCGCTTCCGGGGGTTCTGCCGCTGTCCCAGACGGTTTGGTCCTCCCGCCGGATCACGATCCTCCAGGCCTCCTGCCGGGCGCCGAAGCGGGCGGAGGCCATGCTCCAGCTGAAAACCGGATGCTGCTCATCCAGCGCCAGAGGCCTCTCCTGATAGCTGACTCGAAGATTCTCCAGACGATCCATACCGACCTACCCTTTCTGAGACTTTTCTCTCCGTTTCCTTCCCGGGCTTCAGGCGTTCGCCGCGCGCCGGATCCGCCTGTTCGACGGCTGAATCGCCCGCTGCGGGCAGATCAGAATGCACAGATGACAGCCGACGCACTTTTTCCCATCCAGCACCGGGCGGCCGTTTTCATCCGCCCGGATCGCCTGATGTCCCCCGTCCATGCAGGAAATCCTGCAGCGTCCGCAGCCGATGCAGCGCTCCGGGATGAACCGGGGAAACAGGACGGTATCCCGCTGCAGCACGTCCGTGGAGAAGCTCAGCGAATCCAGGCCCAGGCCGATCATCTCCTCCAGCCGGTCGCATCCCTTTTCCGCCAGATACAGGTTCAGTCCGTCCTTCAGATCCTCAATGATCCGATAGCCGTACTGCATCACAGCCGTCGTCACCTGCACGGAGCCGGCTCCCAGCAGAATAAACTCCAGGGCATCCAGCCAGGTTTCAATCCCGCCCATGCCGGACAGATGCCGTCCCTTCAGGCTGGCGTTCTGGCCCAGCTCCGCCATAAAGCGCAGCGCGATCGGCTTGACCGCATTCCCGCTGTAGCCGCCCACCGCGCTCGCTCCGCGCACGGCGGGCGCCGAAACATAGGTGTGCGGATCGATCCCGACGATGGATCGAATGGTATTGATGGCCGCAATTCCGTCCGCCCCGCCCCGGATCGCCGCCTCCGCCGCGGAGGACATCTCCATCACGTTCGGCGTCAGCTTGGCCAGGACAGGAATATGGCAGCCGTCCCTGGCCGCTGCGGTGAATCGTTCCACCAGCTCCGGCACCTGTCCGATGTCGGCCCCCATGCCTCCCTCCGCCATGTTGGGGCAGGAGAAGTTCAGCTCCACCGCGTCCGCTCCGTTTTCCTCGCAGAGCCTGGCCAGCTCGCCCCACTCCGCGTCATTTCTTCCCATGATGGAGGCCAGAATGACCTTCTCCGGATAGCGGGCCTTCAGCCGGCGGAAGATCTCCATGTTTTCCTTCACGCTGTGGTCCGAAAGCTGCTCGATATTCTTGAATCCGATCAGGCTTCCGTCGGCTCCCTTCACCGCGGAGAAGCGGGGAGAGGCCTCATGAATATCCATCATACAGACGGTTTTGAAGCAGGCACCGGCCCACCCGGCCTCAAAGGCCCTGGCGCACATGTCGTAGGTGCTGGCCACCACCGAGGAGGACAGCAGAAAGGGATTCTCCAGGGGAACCCCGCACAGGCTGCTCCGCAGGCGGCTTTCATCCTCGGGCAGGGCGGTCTCACATTCCGGTCGGACCTGGTAGTACAGGCGGTTGATCAGTTCGCGAACAGGCACCTCTCCGGGGCGGACGCATGCCTCCTCGCACCGGGCTCTGCAGGTCAGGCAGGGGTTGTTCTCCGGCAGACGAAGAGCAGCCTTCTGCTCGTTCTGAAACCAGATGCTGCGCAGCAGCTCTGACGGCCTGAGGCTGCCACAGGCCTGATCGCACCTTGCGTCCGCGCAGAGCGCGCAGCGGATCATATCCGCCCGGGGAATGAGAGGCTGGCTGTGAATCACAGGTGTTCCTCCTTTCAGTCTGGTACCGCATGAGTGTCAGGCAGGGAAAGGGTATTCTGTTGTTTTCAAGAATAGATTAGCATCCTTTGCGGAAAATGTCCAGCAGGAAGCACGGCCCGGCCGGCGGTCTATTCCGCCGCCGTCAGCTTGATGGTCAGATTGTTCAGGTTCAGAGAGTAGGTATATCGAACATCGTCCGCCATCGCCATCACCAGGCGGATGCCCAGGGAATCCTCCCGGTTGCCCGAGGGAACGTAGCTCACCGGGTCAAAGGCCCGGCAGTCATCCCGGAAGCGCAGCACCCACCGCTGTCCCTTGTGCTGAACGCGGACGGACAGATGATTGCGGTTTTTCTCCCCAAAGCCGTGAATCACGGTATTGCTCGCCATCTCCTCCAGGCACAGGGCAATGTGGTTGGCCAGCTTGTCGCTCTGCCCGTGCTTCCGGCAGAAGTCGCCCGCCGCCTGGGCGGCCCGCGCCACATCCTCCAGCGAGCTGATTTCGGTCTCCATCAGGTTTTCCGGTTTCACGCCGAAGTCCTCCCGCAGCAGCAGGAAATCCTGGCTGTCCAGGGAAACCGCGCCTTTTTTCTTCCATACATAAAGCGCAATGCACACCAGCGCAAGAACCTCTCCCACCACGTAATACAGCCACACGCCGGTGACTCCCAGAAAGCGGCTGAACAGGAAGGCGGCCAGCGCCGGAAGCACCGCGCCCTCCCCCACAGAGATGATCTCCGTCAGATGGACCCTGCCCGTTCCCTGGTACAGGCTTTTGAGCGCGTTGATCACGCAGCACGGGATCAGCCCCAGGGCAAAGAGCCTCAGGCCCTGGATCGTCATGCTTCTCGCCGCGCCCGTCTCGGGGATGAAAATGCCCACGAGCACCGGCGCAAAGGCCGCCACCAGCACGCACATCCCCACGCCCAGCAGCGCCGCGTACCGCACCAGCGTGCGCAGCAGATCCCTGAGTCCCGTCCGGTCTTCCTCGTGATACAGAATGCCTGAAAGCGTCAGCGAAACGCCGCCCATGCCGGTGGAGATGCAGTTGCTGGCATTTCCCAGCGTCAGAATCACCGAATAGGCTGCCACCGCCTTGCTTCCGCCCACGCCCAGGAGAATCCTGTTCAGAATGAACACCAGCACCACAGAGGAGGCCATGGTGAACACCGTCGGAACGCCTCCGACAATCAGCTCCCGGATCTTCCGAAGCGTCACCATTTTCAGGGAAAACCGGAATACGCATTTTCTGGAAAGGAAGTATCCCATGGCGATCACCATGGCCACATAATAGCTCAGCGAGGAGGCCAGGCCCATCCCGAACATGCCGTTATGGAACACCAGCACGCTCAGCAGATCCAGCACCACATCCGATACCGTCATCGCCAGCACCGCCACGATCAGCAGGTTGCTCTGCCCGGCCATCTGCAGGAACGGCACCAGCACCAGCGCGCCCATGGAGCCGGGCGCTCCGAGAATAAAGCCCGTCAGATAGTCCCGGGTATCGTCAAAGAGCTTCCCCTCCCGCCCCGCGCCCATGAGCGTGGACAGCGGATTGCGCAGCAGCAGCACCGCCAGCACCAGCACCAGAGAGATGCCCAGCATCAGCGCGATGGCGGAGGAATAGCCCCGGTTGGTTTCCTCCCGGGAGCCACTCCCCAGGGATTTGCTGCAGGCCACCTGAACGCCGGCCGCCAGCATGCTTCCGATGGCGCCGATCACCAGCAGGATGGGATTGGCCAGGCCATAGGCGGCAATGGCTTCCACTCCCAGGAATCTGCAGATCATGATGTTGTCGATCAGAAGACACAGGGAAACCGTCAGCGCGGACAGGATCTGCGCCGCCAGCATCTGGCGGATCAGCTTTCGTATCATTGTTCTCCTTGAACCCCCTTATATTCCAGGCAGAGCATCGTCAAATCGTCAAACTGCTCCGCATCCCTGACAAAATCGTCCACCGCGGCCTGGACATGCCGCAGCACTTCCCGGGGTCTGTCCTCCCGATGCTCGTTCAGCGCTTTCTCGATGCGCTCCGTGCCAAAGAGCTCCTGTTGCGCGTTGGTGGCCTCCGCCAGCCCGTCGGTATACACAAAGATTCTCGATCCCGGCTTCAGCTGGATTTCATAGTCCGTGTAGCGGGCCTCCTCCATGCCGCCGATCACAAAGCCGTGACGGTCCCTGAACAGCTCATATTCTCCCTCCTGCTGTCTGAGCACGGGATACTCATGGCCCGCGTTGGCCGCCTTCAGCCTGCCCGTTGAAATCTCCAGGAGGCCGAGCCACACCGTCACAAACATTTCCGCCTCGTTATTGGAGCAGATCGCCCGGTTCGTCCGTCCCAGGATTTCCGCCGGAGAGCAGCCGCCCATGGCGACGCTCTGCAGAATGATCTTGGAGGCCATCATGAACAGGGCCGCCGGAACGCCCTTGCCGGACACATCCGCAATCACCATGCACAGATGATCCGGGTCGATCAGGAAGTAATCGTAGAAGTCTCCGCCCACTTCCTTGGCCGGCGTCATGCTGGCATAGATATCGAACTCGCTTCGATCCGGAAAGGCCGGAAAAATATGAGGAAGCATGGAGGCCTGTATATCCGTGGCCAGCGCCAGCTCCGTACCGATCCGCTCCTTTTCCGCGGTAACCTGAACCACCCGGTCCATGTATTCCAGCGTCTTTCCGGAAAGATCCGCAAAGGACTGGGCCAGCTCCTCCACTTCGTCTCCCGTCCTGTAGACATCCTCCATCCGGAACCTCAGATCGCCCTCCCTGATCCCCGCGATGCGTTTTGTAATGGTATTCAGCGGCTTGACGATGCGCTTTCCCAGCACCAGGGCCCCGCCCAGCGTCAGGAGCATCACCGCGAGCAGCAGCACGAGCGATGTCGTCCTGGAGCGCCCGTTCTTTTCCGCATAGACCGCAATGGCCTCCTCCTGAATTTTCCCGTTTTCCGTCTGAAGCAGCGTGATGGGCTGGGATGCCAGCTCCTCGCTGAAGGCGGACACCAGCACCCAGCCGGACGTCGGAATCGGCGAGGCCGCCAGATAATAGTTTCCCTCCCGCAGCTCTCCGCGGAGAACCGGGCCTCCGCTGCCCTCCATGGCAGCCTTCACCACCTGGGAAAGAGATTCATAGCGGGATTGCCGGAAATCCGTCTCCTGCTCCGCCGGGAAGTCTTCCGCCTGCGGCTCAAGAACCGCCTTTCCCTGCTCGTTGATGAGCAGGTCAAACTCGCCCAGCTCCGTTCCCTCCTGCATGACCTGCTGCAGCTCCGTCAGAAACACATCGGTTCCCACCACCGCCTGCAGGCTTCCGTCCGGCCCGTAAACCGGGCACGCGCATTCGATACAGTATTCCCCGGAAAGCGCGTCTGCTTCGCCTTCGGTAAAAACGAGGCTGCCCGCCTCCGCCGCCTTCCTGTACCAGCGGCGCGTTCTCGGATCGTATCGTTTGATCTGTCCATCCACAAACCAGTCGGAAGCATTCTCGCTCACGGACAGATGAACGCCCTCCGGAAGCGCGATATAGATGGCGGTCGCATCCACCGCAGGGCACAGGGAAACCATCGTCTCCGAGAGGTTGGAGATCAGTCCCAGCTTGCTGACCAGCTGCGGATCGGTCTGCTGAACGCCTTCGGCGTAAATCACCTTGGCCGTCCACTTTCCGTCATCCTGCGGATTGGGCTCCGCATAGGGCGCGGCAGGATAATTCTCCGGATGCGCAAGCAGCCCTTCCGCGATGTTCGCCACCAGCTTCACCCTGCGGGAGGCGGCCTGCAGCATATCGTCCATGAGGGCAGCGTCCGCCCGGTTGTTTCGCGCCAGACTCTGTGTGACCACCGCGTCCATGACCTGCCCGGTAATATCGCTGATGGCCTCCTGCTGCCGCTGGCCCGACTCCGCCGTCAGCTCCGTCAGCATCTGGGTATGATAGAAGCCCACCGCCGCAAAGGCCAGCGTCATCAGAAGCACTGTAAACAGGATCAGGTTGAAAACCTTATTCTCGATGCCGCCAATGACCAGGTGTTTGAATCGTTTCATGAAAGACTTCCTCCCGGAAAAAAGCCCCGCAGAGCGGGGCTTGAAGGATGATCATCTGCCGGAGCAGCGTTCCGCCTGAGTCAGGCCTTGCCCTGCCGCCTTCTGTTATGCCATTTTCTTGATAATGGTCATTTCAACCTGATTGCCCCGGATAAACACCTTGATGTCATCCGCCACATGCGTCACCACGGATTTCTCCAGCTCATCCCAGATTTCCCGGGCATCCGCCTCTTTTTCCCGCAGCGGGCGCAGCGCGTTCTGGTAGGCCGACATGGACCATTCCCTGTTCAGCATCATGCCCGTCGAATCCTCGGGCATCTCCGAATAATACAGCGGAAGCGCCGGATCCGCTCCGCCCTGCTCGAAGAAGGCGCGCAGCCGGCCCATCAATCCCTTGGCGGCTTCGTTTTTCCCCGTCGAGGAGGCGGCCAGCAGCTGATCCCGCTTGTCCATATCCAGCCACGCGTTCACCAGCAGATGCAGCTGGTATACATTCTCTTCATCCTCAATCCAGAACTGCCCGGTTCTCTTTCCCGTGATGGAGCGCATCATGCCCATCATTTCTTCCGTCAGCAGCCGCAGATGAAGCGCGTTTTTGGCAGAAAGCTCCTTATACAGAGCCACCTTTTCCGCCTGGGCCAAAGCCGCTTCGATTCCGCTTCCATTGTTGGAAACGACCACAAGATCGCTTTTCATCCACTGTCTCCTTACTGGATATTCAGAATATCCGCAAAGCCCGTCACATCAAAAACCTCGCTGACGATCTCGTTCACATGCTGAATCGTCATACCGCCTTTTCTGCTCATGGTCTTGTGCGCGCTCAGCAGCACCCGCAGCCCGGCGGATGAAATGTACTCCAGCTTGCTGAAATCCATCGTCAGGCTGTCCGCACCCTCCATGCACTGCTTCAGTTCCGCTTCCAGCTCGGGAGAGGTCACGGTATCCAGTCTTCCCTCCAGCGCCAGCGTGACATTCTTTCCTTCTTGGCTCTTCGTGATGGTCATTATTTTTTCCTCCCTTTTGTTGATTCTCATTCACAGCGCCATGCACCGCCGATGAAAGGCAGATGACATGAATCGTTGTATTTTAGCATCTCATGTCCAACAAATGTCCAACAAGCAGCCGGTGGCAAAAGGCGCCCGCTCCGGCCCTCCTACCGGATTCTGCGGCTCAGCTCTCCCTCGGTCATGCTGGCCCAGGAATAGCTGCTCATGTATTCTCCCCGGTAGGCGTTGATCGCATCCGCCTGGCCCTGCAGCAGCTGATACATGTCGCAGCCGAAGGTCTCCGGAACGATTCGCAGCACGCCGCTTTTCATCTCCAGCATCTGCTCCGCGCGGTATTCGGTCAGGGTTTTCCGAAGGCTTCGAATCATCACGTCGAGCTGCTTCTGGGCGCCCCGGTCATAGAGCGCGTCCTCCCAGATGACGGAGAAAATTTCCCCCCGCGTCATGCTTCCCCCCTGCCGGTCAATCAGCAGCGCCAGCACCTCCTTGGCCCTCGCGCGGGCGAAGGGCACGGGCCTGCCGTCCACATAGAGCTCAAACTGCCCGAAGGTTCTCGCAAAGATCCCGGAAGGAATCTCCGCCTCCCGTTTTCCGCGCAGGGCGTAGGCCACATCGGCGGCCAGGCTTTTCTCGCTGACAGGCTTGAGCAGATATCCGCTGGCACGCACGGCAAAGGCCTCCACCGCGTACTGGCTGTATCCGGTCAGAAAGATGACGGCGGCCTCCGGGTACTCCTCCTTGATCATGCGGGCCAGCGTAATGCCGCTCATTTCCGGCATGTCAATATCCAGAATCGCCAGATCCACCGGATGGGTCTCCATCCATTTCAGCGCGGCGCCCGCCGTGGAAAACCCCTCCACCTCATCCAGCTCCGGCAGCTTCCGGCACATGGAGACCACCAGCTCCAGGATAATCGCCTCGTCATCCACGCAGATCGCTCTCATGCTTCCTCGCCTCCCGCCGGAAAGCGCAGGATCACCGTTGCGCCTTCTCCAATTCTGCTCTCAATCTCCATGCTGCCCCCGCACATCTGCTCCACGCGGGACCGGACATTGCGCAGGCCGATATGTCCGTTATCCAGCGCCAGCGCCGCCTCCACATCAAAGCCCTTGCCGTTGTCCCGTATGCTCACCACGTGCGCGTCCTTCTCCCGCCAGGAGCGAACCAGGATCTGCCCGTTTTTCCGGATCCGTACGCCGTGCCGGATCGCATTCTCCACCAGCGGCTGCACGGTCAGCACCGGAACGGAAAACTGCGTATCCTGCAGCTCATAGGCGATGTGGATGGAAGGAAACCGCACCTGCTCGATTTCCACGTACGTCCGCGTATGCGACATTTCCTGCTCAAAGGGAATCAGATCCACGCGCTCCAGAAACGCCAGGTTTTCCCGCAGAAACTGTCCGAAGCGCTCCACCAGAACAAAGGCCTTTTCCGGGTCGGCCCGGCAGAGCGCCTGAATGGTGGACAGGGTATTAAACAGAAAATGGGGCTGAATCTGAGAGACCATCAGCTGAATCCGATGCTCCGCCCGGAGGTTTTCCAGCATCTCCTCCTCGTGCCTTCTGGAGAACAGCTGATGCAGCCACAGCGAGTAGAAAACCAGGCTGGCAATGAGCGCCATCGTCAGGAAACGGATCGGAAGCAGTCTGGTGCTCAGGCCGTCAGTCATTCCCGCAGCCAGGATGCAGCCCGGCACATAGAGGATCAGCGCCGCCTGCTTCCGGTTGCCGCGGCTGGCGAAGCGCACCAGCCGGATGGCCAGCCCGGCGGTCAGCAGCCCGCAGAGGATCAGACTCATGGCCTCCAGCGGGCCTCGTTGGAGCTGATTGTTCCGGACGGTAAAAACCGTGCCCGTCCAGATGGACAGAAAGGACACCGCCGCGTTCAGCCCGGTCAGAATCCAGACCGGCAGCTGTTTCTGCTCCGGGAGAAGCATCCGCAGAAACAGTCCCAGCAGCGCGGGGCGCACCGCGTAGCCGACCGCGCACGCCAGCGCGCGAAGCCCGTCCTGTGCCCCGGTCTTCGAGAGCGCGTAGTCCGTCGCCTCCGCCGCCATGAGCAGCAGAACCAGCGCCGCGATCAGCAGATACCGCCGCCTGCTCTTCCGGTCGATGTAGGGATCGAACCAGGTTGCGCTGACGGTTCCGATCAGCAGCAGCAGCCAGGGCGCCGCAGTGCTGAGCATGTCCCTCACGGTCTGTGACACCCGGTCTCACCTCTCTGCCTTCTCCTCTGGAATCCTCCGTACCGTTCACAGGGATTATACCACGCGTCCTCCTTTTTGGCTCCCTCCATTCTTCCCGGAGGCCCGCTTTTTTTCTGTCTCCCCGGGCCGGCTCCCGCGTCCGTCGCTTGCCCTGAGCAGCGCAATGAATTATAATACGGTCAGCGGAAGGGTTTTCCCGTCTGGTTCCCGTCATGGACAGTCCTTATTCCCGGAGCCCTCCAGAAAGGATTGAATATCATGAAAATCACATTTCTCGGCGCGAACCATCAGGTCACCGGAAGCTGTACGCTGGTGGAATGGATGGATGACCGCTATTTTCTCGTGGACTGCGGCATGGAGCAGGGGGAAAACCCCTATGAGCCCGCCGAGCTGCCCGTGCCCGCCTCCCGGATTGAATATGTCTTTCTGACGCATGCGCATATCGATCACTCCGGGCGCCTGCCGCTTCTCTACCGTCAGGGATTCCGGGGCAGCATCTACGCCACCCCCGAAACCCTGAACCTCTGCAGCATCCTTCTGTCGGACAGCGCCCAGATTCAGGAAAATGACGCGGCCACCCAGACGAAAAAAAACCTGCGCATGGGCCTGGAGGCGGTGGAGCCGGAGTATACGCTGGAGGATGCCACCCAGGTCATGAAGCTCTTCCGGCCCTGCGAATACGGCCGGCTGCTGACCATTGACGAAAATCTCTCCGCACGTTTCACGGATGCCGGTCATCTGCTGGGCTCCTCCTTTATCGAGCTCTTCCTGCGGGATGGCGGAAAGGACGTCAGGCTGGTCTGCAGCGGAGACGTCGGCAATCTGAATCAGCCCATCATCCGCGACCCCTCCCCCGTGAAGGAGGCGGACTATCTGCTCATTGAATCCACCTACGGAAACCGGAACCACGAGGCCACCGTCAATCCCATTCCCTTCCTCGTCTCCGTGCTTCGCAAAACCTTCGCCCGGAAGGGGACGGTGATTATTCCCTCCTTCGCCGTCGGGCGAACGCAGGAGCTGCTGTTTTTCTTCCGGGAAATCAAGCAGAAGCATCTGCTGGATGTCTGTCCAGATTTCCCGGTCTATGTGGACAGCCCTCTGGCCAACGAGGCGACCGCGATTTTCCTTCAGTGCAGTCAGGCGTGTCTGGATGAAGAAACGCAGGCCGTCATGCGCACCGGGGAGAATCCCATCTGGTTTGACGGGCTGCATACGCTGGTCTCCGCAGAGGAATCCAAGGCGCTCAACGGAGACAGCAGCCCCAAGGTCATTATTGCCTCCGGCGGCATGTGCGAGGGAGGCCGGATCCGGCATCATCTCAAGCATAATCTATGGAACGAAAACAACACGGTTCTCTTCGTCGGATATCAGGCCGTCGGCACCCTCGGCCGCATCATCTACGACGGCGCAAAGGCCGTCAAAATCATGGGGGAAACGATCGAATGCAGAGCGGAGATCGAGCTGCTCAGCGGAGTTTCCGGCCACGCGGATCAGCAGGGCCTGCTGGACTGGATCGACCGCTTTGAGCAGAAGCCTGCCTTCGTTTTTGTGAATCACGGGGATGACGACTCCTGTGCGGAGCTGGTTTCCCGGATCCAGTCGCGTTTCGGTCTGCCGGCCCTTTCTCCCTATTCCGGCTCCTGCTTTGATCTTCTGCGAGGCGAATGGATCCGCCTGACAGACCCGGTCTGGAGAAAAAAGAACGGCCGGAAGCAGGCAGGGCAGAGCGCCGCGTCCGGCAGGAGCCGGCACGATGAGCTCTACCGCCGCCTCCTCGATTCCGTCCAGGCCCTTCAGGAGCATGTGCTCTCCATGCAGGATCATGCCAACGGTGAAATCATGCAGCTCACGGAACAGATCGAGCGCCTGCTGTAAGGTCCCCCGTCCCCGCGGAGGGCTGCCGGACACGGAACGCAATCCACTCTCAGAGGTAAAGGATGAAAGCAATGTATACGGATGATTCCCCGGACCTGGAGCAGCTCCTTGCCGAAAACCGCGCCCTGCGGGCCGAGCTGGAGGAGGCGAAGGCGGCCAACCTGGCCAAGGAGACCTTTCTGAGCAACATGTCCCATGATATCCGCACACCGATGAATGCCATCGTGGGGATGACCGCGCTGGCCAAGCGCTATATCGATGAAAAAAGCAGGGTGATGGACGCGCTGGAGAAAATTGATACCGCCAGCGGTCATCTGCTGAATCTGATCAACGATGTCCTGGACATGTCCCGCATCAGCTCCGGCCGGATGAAGCTCGCCAGGGAATCCTTCTCCCTGAGCGATCTCCTGCATGACGTCATGATTATCATCCGCCCTCTGATGGAATCCAGGGGACATACCTTCAGGCTGGTTCCGGAGCAGATTCAGGCGGAGCGTTTTTTCGGCGATCCCCTTCGGATCCGGCAGATTCTGGTGAACATTCTTTCGAATGCCGCCAAATATACCCCGCCGGGCGGTCATATTCTCTTCACCGTGTCCGAAAGGATGGAAGGCGATGTGTGTCATCTGGGCCTGGCCTGCCGGGATGACGGCGTCGGCATGACAGAGGATTTTCTGCGGCGGATCTTTGAGCCCTTCGAGCGGGTAAACAGCTCCACCATTTCCCGGATTGAGGGAACCGGTCTGGGCATGAGCATCGTCCGGAAGCTGGTGGACGCCATGAACGGAACCATCCGCATTCAGAGCGCGCCGGAGCAGGGAACCGATGTCCGGATCGATCTGCCGCTTCCCCTGGAGCCGGTGCAGGAGGAAACCGAATCGCTCCGTGGACTCCGTCTGCTGATCGTGGAGGAAAACCAGGAGCTGCAGCAGACCTATCACCGCTATCTGGAAGAGGCTTCCGTGGAGCATACCCTTGTTTCCACGATGCCGGATGCCCTTTCCGCCGTGACGGAGGCGGAATTCCTGCAGCGTCCCTTTGCGATCCTTCTTCTGGGCAGTCTGTCGGAGGGCGTTTCCCATGTGCTCGAGCTGGCCGGCTATCTGCATGAATCCAGGCCGGCGCTGACCCTGGTCATGGCCGGCGATCTCGACTGGTCCCATCTGGAATACCGGGCCAACCGGGCCGGCGTCTATCACTTCATCCCGCTTCCCGTCTTCCGGAAGACGCTGATCAACGGTCTGAGCGCAGCCCTCCTGGACGGCCAGGAAAAGAGCACCTCCTCCGGCTTCCCCAATCTGGCGGGCCGCCGTCTTCTGCTGGTGGAGGACAACCCGATCAACCGGGAAATTGCGCTGGACGTGCTCCAGTCGACCCAGGCGGCCGTCGACACCGCCGAAAACGGGCAGGAAGGGGTCGATCTCTTCCTGGCTTCCCCGACCGGAACCTACGATCTGATTCTCATGGATATCCAGATGCCCGTGCTGGACGGCTATGGCGCGGTAGCGCTGATCCGCTCCGCTCCCCGCGAGGATGCGGCCACCGTGCCCATCTACGCCATGACCGCCAATACCTTTGCCGAGGACATTGCCCGCGCCCACGAGGCCGGCATGAACGGCCATATCGCCAAGCCAATCGATATCGACACGCTGATGGAGCTGCTTCGCAGAGAGCTGAGCTGAAGCCCTCCGCTCCGGGCCTGCCGGGAAGCGGTGTCCTGCTCCGCTCTCCCCCGGCCGGGGGCAGCCAGAAAAGGGAGGTGATCCAATGGAACCCTATCAGGTCAAATATCTTTCCAACCTCCGGGAGATCGGAACCCTTGCCGATCTGTATCGGAGCAATGCCGACGGCTTTGATCTCTGGTTCCGGGATCGTCTCTCCTCCGATCGCCGCATGGAAGCGCTGCGGGAGGAAAACCTCTCGCTTCTCAGCCAGCACCTCTTTCCCACCCTCGATCAGATTTTCAGCGCCGACAGCGAAACGCTCCGTCAGCTGGAGGCCTTTTCGGATCAGCTGATGGACTGGAAAACCAACCTGGACTGCGGCCTGTATGTGGTCATTCATAAAGCGCTTCTCAGCCTGCATCGGGTGCGCCGCAACAGGGACGGCATCATTCGTGAGCTCTACAGGCTCGGCATGGGCTACTATTATCTGTATATGTATGTTTCCGCCATCCCGGGGGAGGAAGTCTCCGCCCTGAATTTTCGCAATGAAATGCTCTTTACGGAGGCGGCCTCCTACTTTCCGTTCTTTCACCGGATCCAGTCGGAAGAAACCCGGGGATATATCATCCGGGCCATGGCCAACATTGCGCTGTGCACGCAGGACAAGCACCGAAAGATCGCCACGGGCATCCGTATCCTCCAGATCGTTCAGGATCCGGACTTCCGGGCAGCTGCGCCCTCCCTTCCCTGGGACGTGTTTCTGAGCCGAACCCATCAGCAGATGAGCGCCAACCGGCACGAGCTCTCCACCGGGGATCTGAACCGGGACGAGCTGGCCGCGGTTCTGGACTCCTGCTATGTCGTCTTTCAGGCACAGGAAAAGGAAGCTCAGCCCAGCGTCCGCTGGCTATGGCCCCTGTATGACATGGAATACAGCTGCGGCTATGCGACCGCGGAGCAGACGGTTCATCGGCTGGAGAAGCTCATCGCGGATACGCCGGAGGACGCCTTTGATATGTCCGGCCTGTACGGCCAGATCCAGCTGCCGCTCTACTACAGCCATATGCTCCGGAATCATCCCCGCCTGGCGGATGATCCGCTGCGCCTGCGCTTCATGGTCCAGGCCTCGGAAAAAATGCTGCGCGCCCTGACCTCCTGCCCTCCGGAGCAGTTTGATGCCTACTTCTTCTTCCTGATCCGGGAGGTTGTCAAGGAATATGTGGAGTTTCCCGGCTGCGTCACCTATCAGGATCTGACCCGGAGGCTGCTGCAGCGCTTTGCGGTGCCCCTGTATATTCGCAGCCGGAAGGCCTCCCGCATGATGCGTCTGCTGAGTCAGGAGCTGCTTTCCCACTTTCCGGACGCCTTTGATGCCCTTCCCTTTCTGCGGGAAATCCAGGACCCTGCCCTGCGGGAAGCCTCCCTGCTGGATTACGCCGAGTCCTGCGGGCTCTATTATGATTTCGGGCTGCTGAAAATCAATCTGACCCGAACATTGCAGGCCCGCAGCCTCTTCGAGGATGAGCTTCCGATCTATCACCTGCACTGCCTCTCCGGCTGGGAGGATCTTCGCTCCCGCCCGTCCACCGAGCGCTACGCCGATGTGGCACTGGGCCATCATGCCTGGTACAACGGCGCCGACGGATACCCGCAGGCCTATCAGCGGGCTCAGTCTCCCTATCGGCAGATGACCGACGTGGCTGCCCTCATCTCCTTTCTGCTGGAAACGCCCGATGCCCCCATGGCTTCCCTGGTCCGGCAGGTGAGCGCTCTGGAGGGAACGCGGTTCTCTCCCCGGGTGACGGCCGTGTTCAGCGCGCCCGACGTCGCGGCGAAGCTGGATGCGCTGCTGAAGGAGGACGGGCGGGCGGATTATCAGCTGATCTGGCAGGAGCTGGCTTCGCGGCGCAACAAATGTTAACCATTATTTCCATTTCGGGTTGACATATACTTCTCTTTGTGCTATCCTCCCCTGGATCTGATTCCGGAAAAGGGGAGAATCGACATGCAGAAACTGACCGTCCGTGAAATGACCCGGGTTGCCATCGGGATTGCTCTGATCGCCATCTGTTCCTGGATCTCCGTTCCGATGGTGATTCCCTTCACCCTGCAAACCTTCGCGGTCTGCCTGGTGACGGCGCTGCTGGGGCTGAAGCTGGGGCTCTGGAGCGTCGCCGGATATATCCTTCTGGGAGCCGTGGGGGTTCCTGTCTTTTCCGGCTTTCGCGGCGGCCCCGGAGCTCTCCTGGGCACCACCGGCGGCTATATCGTCGGCTTCCTCTTCACAGCGCTGGTCGTCGGGCTGGCGGGTGCCCGGCACGGGCGCAGGCTCTGGGTGATGATCCTCGCCATGGCCGCCGGCATTCTGCTCTGCTATGCCTTCGGCACCGCCTGGTTCATGGTGGTCTACGCCCGGGGAACCGGGCCCATTTCGCTGGGCACCGCGCTCAGCTGGTGCGTGATTCCCTATCTGATTCCCGACGGCGTCAAGGTCGTCCTCGCCGCCCTCCTGGCGCTTCGGCTTCATCCGCTCATCCGGTAATTTTCCGACCCTCAAGGAGTGTTTTTCGTGACGAAAGAGCAGGTTCTCCGAACCCTTCAGGCCCATCCGGACGCCTTTGTGTCCGGTGAAGCGCTTTCCCGGGAGCTTTCCGTCAGCCGTACGGCTGTCTGGAAGGCGGTCGATCAGCTTCGTCAGGAGGGCTATCCCATCGAATCCGTGCCCCGCCGGGGGCATCGTCTGGCCTCCGGCAGCGACGTGCTCTCGGCGGAAGGCATTCGCCGCTACCTGGCGCATGATGCGCTGGAGGTTCGCTTCTTCCCCACCATCTCCTCCACCAACACCGTGCTCCGGCAGATGGCACTGGAGAACGCGCCGGCCGGGCTGGCCCTGGTGGCGGGCGAGCAGACCGCCGGCCGGGGCCGTCTCGGCCGCAGCTTCTTTTCGCCCGCGCGCAGCGGTCTGTATCTCAGCCTGCTGCTCCGTCCGGACACGCCCGCCGCGGAATCCACCCTGCTGACCTCCTGTGCCGCGGTGGCGGTCGCGGAAGCCATTGAAAGCCTGGCCCATGTGCAGCCGCGCATCAAATGGGTCAACGATCTGCTGCTGAACGGGAAGAAGATCTGCGGCATTCTGACCGAGGCCGGGCTGGATTGTGAAACGGGCCGAATGAGCTATGTGGTCATCGGCATCGGCATCAACACCCGGCCCCCGGAGGGCGATTTCCCGGAGGCCCTCAGCCCCATCGCGGGCTCGGCCTTTGGCGATCTGCCCATTCCCGACCTGCGCAACCGCCTGGCCGCGCAGGTGCTGGACAGGCTCCTGGATTATGCGGCAAATCCCGGCTCCGACCGGCTCTTTGAAAAATATCGGGATCGGCTCATGGTGCTGGGCAAGCCCATCCTGATCCTGTCCCCCGGCCGGGATCCCGTCCCCGCCCTGGCGCTCGACCTGGAAAGGGATTACGGCCTCCGGGTCCGGGATGAAAAAGGAGTGGAGCAGGTGCTCCACTCCGGGGAAATCAGTATTCGGGTGCAGGACGCGTAAATGCGCGTCCTGTTTTGTTTACAGCAGGGGCAGGAGCCTGTCCCGGATGCAGTCCAGCCGCTCATCCGAAAGGCCGAAATCCATCTGCCTGTAGCTCCAGGCGCACCGGGCAATGCCGTGCCGCTCAAACGCGTCATGAATCCGCCGGAACCATTCGAGCGCATCCTCCGGCCGGGCCCGGTCAATCACGCCGTATTCTCCGCAGTACAGCTCCGTGCCGTTCTTTTTCGCGGCCTCGATGGCAGGCGCGAAAAGGCGGTCAAAATAATCCTCCTCCATGCCCGCTTCCCCGATGGAAAGCCGCACGCTCTGATCCAGCGACCGGACCCACGGCGCTCCCTGATGCGTAAAGGCCAGGGGCTCGTAGCAGTGGAAATTGTAGATCACCCGGTCGTCCGCCGGCGGATCCAGGGCCGGCACCGCATGCGCGCTGTTATTATGATATCCGCCGACCAGGATCAGATGCTTCGGGGCGATGGCGCGGATCCGCCGGATGCAGATGCCGGCCACCCGGTTCCAGGTATCCATGAAGGCGGGATCCGTCACCTCGTTGAGCAGCTCAAACGCCACATGCTCCGGGTCTCCGCCGCATTGCTCCGCAATCCGCTCCCACAGGCGGTAAAAGCGCTCCTGGCAGGCCTCGCTGGCGAAGAAGCCCGTTTCCGCCTCCCCCTCGTCAAAGGAGAAGCCCGCCGTTTTATGAAGATCGATCACCAGGTTCAGTCCATGCTTCCGGCACCAGGCCACCGCCTGATTCACCCGCCGGAAGCCGTCCTCCCGCCATGCGGTGCCCTCATCATTCTCCAGCACGTTATAATCCACGGGCAGCCGCACGTGATCCAG